>Ga0157363_1006145_pt1 | contig 11277 bp, 6 predicted proteins | sample AttsexASBM1_FD_111477 | JGI IMG/M metagenome (GOLD analysis project Ga0157363, IMG submission 111477) | Fungus gardens microbial communities from leaf cutter ant in Ribeirão Preto, State of São Paulo, Brazil - Atta sexdens ASBM1 | ecosystem: Host-associated > Fungi > Mycelium > Unclassified ...
GGTATACACAAATTGCCCGAAAGATGGGAAAAATGTATAGTTAGCGAGGGCAAGTACTTTGAATAAATTTATTTTTGCTTCCTAGGAAAAAAAAATGTGTTTTTCTGACTAAAAAACAGCGGAAACTTATACACCTGGTATAATATTACTATTGTTACAAACTATATTGTTAAAAATATACTCATTCAACGCGTTTTCTTAAAACGAAAAAATCTGACAGAAAAACGCGGCGATCGGTCTCGGATCGATAGCCGAACTACTGCGAAGTGTATATGCCTATCGCTTGGCGCGCGGGTCTTGGAAGTTGGGGATTGGCTGGCAAGCGCCCCGCGCTGCGCACACCGCCTCCATAGGACGGCGCGCTTGCCAGGCTATCCCGCAATAGTAGGCCGGGCAAGCGCACGTATTCGGTTATCTTTAAGGATTAATATCTCATTAACTATTGGAGAAATTTACAAAATGATAGAGGACTTTTCCACTCAGTTTAGTTCGCTCTATCTACCCATGAAATATTTGGCGATTATTTCCAGACACCCTGTATACATTCTGTTTTAATTACACAAATTCACTGCTAATGCAAGTGCATGTTTATTGCACAACTTATTATTTTTAACTTTATATACAGAGATTTAAGCTCCATAAACTTTCGAAAACAAATTTAACAACTATCCGCTAACAATGATTGCGGTCAACAGAAAGTGCTTCCAATATTCAATACCACAGAAAGTTGCTTAATGAGATTGGTTCCTACTCTTATTCTTCACTGGACTAAATATATTATAGAAAATCAATCATAATAAAGAACCACTGAATGCTCGCTCAGCTGCTCTTTTTTTGAACGCAGCTTATGACCTGTGCTAACCATAACTGAGAGTCACTTAAGTTTCCTATTGACAATGTATCTCATTGGTTAATCGATCAATTTAGTTCTTAGATTCATCCAATCAAGCAACGAGAATTCATTTCTAACCAATCAAAAATTTATGCTGATGAAAATATTTTTATCTGAAGACACGGTAATGTCTCGGCACTAAGACAAGTGAAACATCATAGCGTGAGACAATGCCGTGCTTCTTTACGCGAGCAGGCGAGTTGCGGCAGATCTGGAGATATGGTTCTCAATAACGGCTCTCAATAACGGTTCTCAATTGATGAAGTTCTATATATGCTCAATCAATAGCTACCGCTCGAATTATATAATGAAAGTGCTTTTATTTTCTTTTTATGTCCTACGAGCAGAGATATTGCGAACGCAAACCTCTGAATCTTTGAATTTTATTATCATTTTAAGAAACATCGTCATTAACATCATTGACTAGTAGAATGTACGACTGCAGCGTCTAGCGCTAGATGGCGTTGGATGCGCTGATCAGATGCCTGCCCATTCGAGTCGTGATGTTTAGAGGCTCGCGATGTTGTGCGCGGAGCGGGGCGCTTGTCAGGCAGTCACTCACTCTCCGCGCTAAACTATCGATGACGGATATTCGATGCTTTAGAAATAAATATCTCGAAAATTAGGAAATAATCAAGAACTAAGCTAAGAAATATTATAATAATGACAAAACAGTTTATCTATCATCGATTTGTTTATGAGTTAATGCATAATTAAAGCAGATCAAACGGAAACAAAATTATACACTATATTTGTTAACAAAGCTAAAAGATGATAATGATTTATTTGATCTCGATTTCTATTTGTTTATATTAGGTACTTGAATTAATTCTCGCTATTTTTTGCTACAAAAACATGTTTATTTCATCAAAAAGGTACCTGATATTTTATTCAAGACAATATTGTCCATCGAAAGCTACAATCTTTTCCCACTTTTCGGGTAACAAATGAATTCCGCGACAGAAAAATTCAGGATCTTTCAAGTTGTTGTGGTATGACACTAGTGTCACCTGTATGGAAGGCCTGCTCGCCAAGGCGGCGTGAAATAACGACGACTCTCTTTGTTGTAATAATTTAAACTTTATTCTTGTCGGAATTAAGATTTGTTCGAAGCGGGCAGTAGGCGACACTCGTAATCCGGGAAGTGATGCGTTCTGTTAGATGCGTGCATATGTAACTCGCACTTGGTACGATGTTGAATAATTTCTCGCAGCCGTTAAAAAGAATTCGTATTGCGAGCAACAACAAAACTGATAAATATCAGTGAAAACTCAAGTAATTGTCGCGCACTGAATGCCCTCACGTATATCAGTAACATTACGGGACACAATACAACGTTGATACGCGACACTTCGATTTGGTTCGAACTTAATATTCGAGATAAAATTCATTAAGCACGAATCTCAGTCAATGATCCGTATTAATCGAGATTAAAAAGCCAATTGAACTTTCGCACGCGAAACGTGTGCGCGATAGTCAACTTTTCAAATGTCGCGCAAGGAGGATCGCGTGCCATCTGAGATAGGTAGCGTGATTCGAACAAGAGCGAGATATTACTCATGTTTTGAACAAAATGTCGACCGCAGGCGTGATTAAACAGGAACGGTTCGGTATTTATGAACTGTTTATTTAACTCGAGAATACATTTGAAATAAGGATGATTCCGGAACATGCCCCGCCCTCGAATGTAGACATACGAAATAATTCGCAACAAAGTATGTAAAATACAATAATGATATAACAATGAAAACGATTTGATACAGAATAATATAAAAATCGAGGCGCAATACAATCGAAGCTTAAGATTCGTGATATCGGTTACATCAGGTATGTTCAACGGAAACTCCGCCCGCCGTGATGGAATCTTTAGACTCTTCGGTATTGATCGTGACGGGTGAAAAACAAAGTTTCACAATTGATCGCCTGTTTGAATGACCTGTTTTTACAGTTACGACGCGAGTTAAATCGTCATCGGAATAATACGCCGTAACCAAGTTCCAATTGGCTCGGCGGAGCCAGAAAGTTACGCACGAGAACGATTTGGCCGACTTTGGCTAGTCTCTGGAGAACGCGCCATTTTGGGCATCGTTGAAAGGTATGCAAGTAATTACCGGACTAAAACCTCCAAAAACTTTCGGTTACGTGTTGAATCAATTGCCAGCAATATTTTCATTTAATCAAGCAAGTCAATCACGCTTGGTTTGGCGGGAGCGATAAAAGAGATTCCGACCAAAAAATGACCGGGAGTCAGAGCGTGATAATCGTCGAGCGTGATAATTATCGAAATGAGAGCGATCGGGCGTGAATTAAGGCACGCCTCGATCCGAGAGAAGCGTATATCTCTTTAACAGTTATGTGAAGGCTGACGCATCGTTTCAAATTATGCCTAACACTTTTAATACCAGCGTCCCACAGGCCGCTGAAGCGGCGATGCAGGGGGTAGAAACTATCACGCAGTTCCATCGGTAGCGAGTCGGTTGTGGAAGTTGGGATCGCGAATTGCTTTCGCATGTGTATCGGACAATACGCGATCAGCGCCGTGAAACGTGGTTCTGTTGTCGAAATACATGAACGTCGGTAATCCTCACCGAGAAACAAATCGTTGATATGCTGCGATAAAGATAAAAGAGATATAATCGCTGATGAACTCTAAATGTAGAACTTTGCTCGTGAGATATACGAATAACACGATATAGGCCTTTTGCGATTTATGCCCTCGATCGCGAATCATTCCAACAGTGATCGGACCTGCAATCAACGCCGATATGGACAAATGCGCGAACGGTGCGGTTAACTTTTGCAGCCGGGAGAGTTCAGCGCGTTCACGAGTGCATGGTATGCACTTATAAAAAACAGATCGAATAGTGGCAGGGGTCTGGAGAATCCAAAATTTGTGTCGCAATGATGCAAGCGTTAATTGGGAACCGGCAACATTCTAAGATGATAATGCTGGAAAATAAATACTAACAGCGGGTGTGCGCATAAGACGATGGGATTCCTCCTGGAAGACTCAACGGAGTCTTCTTCGAATATGAATAAGTCCTCATCTATACAAGGATTGAGAATAGAGAGCGGGTTATTCTTCGGTACCGGGCGCTGATGTTTTAGAGCTGCGATCTCATTAAGAAATGCCTGATTACATTGTTTTAAGCCAGCAGCGATTGACGTTCTTAATTTCTTCGGCGAGCAAAAGTTTTTCGCGATATTAGTTTGCAAATTTTTTAGAATGTCGGAGTCGATTGAGAAAACGGTACAGATAAGCGTACAGGTAATTCACAATTTTGGCCACGAAGAATAACATGACGCGAGATCCCAATTTGGTGTAGCGTGCAATGCACAAACCGGAGTTTCTGATCATTGTTCGAGAGTAACATCGGAGAGTACCGAAGGTCAGCCAAGACTCAGGAGGATATGGAGACCATGGAGAGCCTGACCAACATAAAACATGTGTCTCGAAAAGAGCGAGACGCGTGATGCGCAATCCGCGGGATTGGTGTGTGTGTGTGTTTGTGTGTGTGTGTGTGTGTGTCGGAACATGACGCCAAGAAATTCCAGGAAGAAGTGATTGCACAGCCGAAATAGGTTTTCGCGACAAAGATTTTCTATCGGAAAGGTGACTGACTCAGCCAGGCGAGTGTAATGATGAAGTCTGTCTAGCAATGACACTCGAGCTCGAGAGTTGGAGCGCTGAGCACGTGAAATGCATCAAGCGAGCGAGAAGCAACGCAGCAGATAACTCCAATCGCGGGACGCTGATCGTCTTAAGGGATGCCATTTTTGATTTGACGACGAGAAGAGAGACGGTGACTGAGCTATCTATATTAATGGTATCAAGATATACTGCTGCTGCAAAAGCTGCAGTCGATGCGTCGAAAAACCCGCAAGGACGCAGATCCGTAAGTAGTCCAGCGCGGAATGTTAATTGCATTGAGACACGAAAGTCGTTGATGGTAATCGGACTAGCAATCAAGAAGTTGGCTAGGAATTTCGTCATCCCACCGGCATTGGAGTGATCACAATCGCTGCATAAAAATTTTGGCTGCATAAAAATATTAATATAATACTGACGGGAGTAACCCATCCTAAAGGGTCGAAAAACTTGATGGTTGAAAAACAGAATGGCTCATTTGGTTTGTTCGAGTGATGAACAGTCACGCGGAATTGAAAGATATCTAGCTTAGAATTTCAAAATATTCCTAAGATCTTAAAGTACTCATCGTCTTGAAGAACCTTGAGTGATTAAATCATGATCAATGAAATCGAGATCGGTCAACAGAACGATGGCATTACTCGCCCATTTTCGAAGGCAAAAGCTCCTTTAGTAATTCTATCAATTGATCACATGTTTGACGAGCAAAAATTTGGTCATCTGCGCTGAAAGCACAATCATTCGCATATGTCTGATGACGTAAAACGGGAATTGCAAGCAGAAATTCGGCACTTTCATCATCGACAAGTTGATCTAAGACCCGAAGGACTAAGTAGGAAGCGGCGGCTGTGCCGTAAGTAACGGTAAAAAAATGGTAAATCGTGATTGATTCACCAATTGTAGGTACCACACAATGCGCTGATAATCGGTGTCTCGGGAGTCAACTAAGATTTGCTGATACATTTTGGCGATATCGGCAGTAAACACATAACGGTATTGGCGCCACTACATTAGGACGGTAGCTAAATCCCTATGAAGTTTAAGGTCATTGAACATATGATTGTTCAACGACGTTTAAACATGAAGCGTTGAAGACCATTCATAAGCGGGTGGACTGCTGTCACATAAGACAGCGTGATGCAGAATAGAATTTACTCTGATTTGACAATTTCTGTCGGTGAACTTTTAGTCATATGACTGAATGCTTCCTCTGCGAGGAATTCGCGGTACTCGTTAATTGGGTTTCGAATTAAGTGCCTTGTATCAAGCGATGAAAGCTCGAAACAGAGTGCACAATAGAGTGCACTTCACCTATCGAGATAAATAGTTCGTTTTTAAACGATAATCGGATATAGTGTCTTTTCAGCGTACGGGAATGTGTGGCGCTAAAGTGCTCTTCTCACTGGTGCTCCTCAAGACTCTTTCTGAGGAACTTTCTGAGGCACTTTCTCAATTTCCCAGAAGCGACGAAGTTTCATTCGCAATCGAGAGTTTCGAGTACAACTCCATGATGCGCAAGTTCGGAAATTGACTTAGTAATCGGAAACGAGGCGATTGGTCCAGAAAGAATCCAACCGAAAGTAATATTTTGCATGGTAAGTTCATGTTTGGAACTTTTTCGAACACCGTTGAAAAAAACGAGCATGCTGAATGGATCGGCACCGATTATGATGTCGATCCGAATTCATGGAGTCACGATCGGCAAGTTCAAGCCTTGCGACGTTGCGACGTGTTTCGTGAATTGTATACGATATTGACTCGATTCGATAAATATTTTGTTAATGATCGAAGTATAAACGCGATAGACAAGCCCGTCGCGATACGCCGGAGTAGTCGTAATTTGGGCAGTGTGACGCACGGATTGCATTTCGCTAATGGAGACGGAGCGATTCTCGAAAGGCGTAGGCATTGAGTCAGCGATTCGGAGATAAACATTGAGACGAATCAAGGAGCATGCAAACGATGACAAAAGATTTATGAGGCGAATAAACTTGCACGCGCGCGGTCGCGAGCAAGATTTTAGAGCTCAGCATTAGGTTTTCGATAATAAGTGCGTAGCGATGGTGGTTACACTTTCGCTACTCGTGAATGCGGATGGTTGCTTAGTGTCGACAGGAATTATCAAAATGTAACAACATGTGATGCCATTTACTACACTGTCAACACGCGCGAGGATTTGTACAATCTTTCATGGAATTCTTCGTATTAAAAGTTTACATAGCGTTTTTCATTTTTAATGAATTCAAAACATTGGGATGGAGCTTGCTTTAGGAACGCAGAACATTGATGTACAATAAATGATTCGCTTTGCACAAGAACGAAATGATAGACTATGTGAGGCGAGAGTTTTCCTTTTGGAAGTCGTCTGTGACTTCTCCGTTACATTCGCGGATGCAATCGCGTCGAACGCACGAATGCGAAATGCGAGAAATTGGTCAAGTTTGCAATAACGCGAGTAATCTATCGACGGTATCGAGTTTAAGTTTCCAAGCTTTTCGCGATGACTTATCGAATTTGTGCAATTAGAAAAACAAGCCAATCATTCCAATGTTTAGTAGTGCAATCGAGATTGCTCAGAGCTTGTATCGCTTTGATCGCGAAGCACGCGAAGATCGGTGAAAGTTTCTGTTGTGAGTGATGGTAAATTGAAAAGCGATTGTAAATATATCGCAATAAGGCGACGTTTATTGTCGTACCAAGAAACTAGAATTATTCCATGTGATAGTGAAATTATCATTGGTCACTGCGAAGTGGTAAAGAGTATACTTGCTTCCCTCTTTACACACAAACATAAATAATACATGCGCTCGATATTCGTTAAACTCTGAACCGATGTGAACCTGGCGCTCAACTTTATCAAAAATAAAAATTAATACTGCAGGCCGTTTGTACCGATCATTATTTCGTTTGTACTTCAAAGGGTTAAACAAAAAGTGAAAAATAAAAAATGGCCAGCGCGCAACTTTAAGATTTTTTAATTTCATTTATGCCATTTGAAAGAGAATCGTTTGGACCCGTTTGTACTTCTCTTACTTTCATTTGTACCTCAAAGGGTTCGGAGATACAGCGCGTTTCAGTTTTTGCGCAACCTCTATATAGCAAACTTAGCCAATGTTAAAGATATCGAAATGAGACCAACGGCATTCGAAAGAGAATCGTCGAAAGGTTCGCAGACACTATATAGGGATTGCGCAAAAACTGAAACGCGCTGTATCTCCGAACCTTTGAGATACAAACGAAAGTAAGAGAGATACAAACGGGTACAAACGATTCTCTTTCGAATTGCATAAATGAAATTAAAAAATTTTAAAATTGTGCGCTGGCCATTTTTTATTTTTTACTTTTTGTTTGACTGTTTACAAACGAAATAATGATCGGTACAAACAAGTACAAACGAAGTACAAACGGCCTGCAGTATTAATTTTTATTTTTGATAAAGTTAAGCGCCAGGTTCAGTAAACTCTGATCATCATGGATCATCGATGTAAATTTATCGCGAAAACTTTCCCATTCAAAACTCCCGTCAAAGGTCGACAAGTTGATTCTCGGAAGATGCGATGACCGGAACGAGTTATTGAGACCATACGGGACAAGGTTCACGGACTTCGTGACCATCCAGTACCAGTCAGTGTGTAGTCGGCAGCTTCGTGGTAATAATCCTTACACGACAAGAAATAATTCTGGATGAAATACACATGGGTTGCCTTCAATTTCTCGTCTGCAGCTAGTGTAATTTTACAATCCAGCTCTTAGTATCTGGCAAAGATCTCCTTAAGGATTGCGAGACATTGCCGCGTTATGGCACGTGTCATCTTGATCTGTTCCAGCTTTTGTTAATAATTAGTGAGTGTGAGAGATGGCGCCCATCTGATGATTTTGTATACTCATCAGTTCATCGAGAGACGACATGATTTCCAACGGAAAAGGCACGACTCGGAATGTTCGAGACCAAAACAATAACTTTCCTTGGCGACGATTCGGCTCGAAGGAAATGTGTTGTGTATGATACTGGTGTCACCTTGAATGAAAGGCTCGCTCGCCAAGGTAAAATAACGACAACTTTCTTTATTGTAATAATTTAAGCTTTATTCTTGAGTCGGAATTAAGATTTATTCAAAGCGAGCGGTAGGCGATGTTAGTAATCCGAGAATTGATGCGTTCTGTTAGATGTGTGCACATGTAACTTGGTACGACATTGAATAATCTCTCGCAGCTGTTAGAAAAAATTTGTATTGCGAGTAACAACAAGATCGGCAAATCTCGCCGGAAACTCAGGTAATTTTCGCACACTGAATGCCTTGACGATACGTGTATATTGGTTACGGGATTACAATACAGCATTGATACGCGACGACACTTCGGTTTGGTTCGCACTTAATATTCGAGATAAGATTCGTTAAGCACGAATTTCGGTCAATGATCTGTATTGATCAGGATCGAAGCAAACTTTCGCGGAATGTGTGCGTGATAGTTAATTTTTCGAGTGTCGCGCAAAAGGGGTCGCGTGTCATTTGAGATAGATAGCGTGATTCGACAACAGGAGCGAGGAGGAGATATTACTCATGTTTTGAACGAAATGTCGGCCGCAGGCGTGATTGACGATTCGGTTTCTATAAGCTGTTTAATTATCATCCCCGAGAATACATTTGAAATAACGATTTCGGAACAAAGACGATCCAATCATCGAGCGATTTTTTTATATTTTCGAAATAACTGAAGTGCTGCTCAGAAAGACCATGCTGCATCGACCGAAAAAAAAACAAATGGTAATCTGAAGGAGCAACGTCTAGTGAATAGAGCGAGTAAGGTAAACATCCCATCCAAGTGCCTCTAAGATTTTCTTCATCTGATTCTGCAACATGGTCTAGTGTTGTCATGAAGAATATCTTTGATATGTCTTTTGGCGTATTATGAGCGTTTTTTCGAATGCTTGATTCAAATTCAATAATTGATGTCGGTAGCGTTCAGCATTGATGGTTTAATTCAGTTGCAACAGTTCATAGTATATTACCGACTTGATCCCATCAAATGCACAGTATGATCTTCTTTCCATAAATATCCTGTTTTGGCGTTGATGTTGATAGTTAGTCGGGACGCACTCATAATTTCTTGCGCTTAGATTGTGTGTAACAAATCCATTTGTCATTACAGTCACAATTTAATACAAAAACGACTTCTATTTTTGTCTTTTAAGCAGCAAATGACTAAATGTTTCGCAATGTCTCTTTCTCTTAATTCATATGGGACCCAGTTTCCTAGCTTCTAGATCATTCCCATTGCTTTTAAACGTTTGCTAATAGTCGACATTTAATATTTCTGACAACTCTTTGAGCGTGACATGAATCTTCTTAAAGTAATGCTTCCATTTCAAACTTTTTCAAAATTCTTCATTTTCAAACTTTTTCAGCTGATTAGGACGCTCTTTGTCATTCACATCAAAATCGTTGTTTTTGAATCTTCTAAACCAATCTCTGTAAGTTTCAGATAGAGTATGCTCCCCATAAGCCTTCACTACCAAACGACGACTTTTAGCAGATTTCTTGAGATTAAAACAGAAAAGTAATGCTTCCTGCAAATGCTCTTTTTTGGTATGAAACCCGACATTTTTAATGCGATAAAAAATTGTGTTCTTTGCATCCGATCAAATGTTACATATTGATTATTAGAACCTATTGTACTTTCATGTATATTAGCAGTCACTTTCCATGTTGAAATAGCACAAATACTTTACCCGGTCAATAGCGAGAATTAATTCAATTCACCTAATATTTAACTAAACAGGATTGAATGCAAACAAAATTGCATGTTGGTATTTGTTAACACAAAATGAGTGATTTGTTAAGACAAAATGAGTGAGTACAAACTTGTCTTATTAAAAAGATAAAAAGATAAAAAAAAGTAAAAGTAAGATAAAAAAGGTAAGATTAAAAAGATAAAAAAGGCGCTAAGAATAGAATTGCCTCTCGAAATGCCTTTCGAATAGAATTTAAGTGACACATTGCGTATCTTTTTATTATCCCGAATAACAGTAGTTTTAATTCTTCATCAAAGATATTCTTATTGAAAACTCTCTTATTCCAACGCTCTATCAAAAATTATTCCATGAAAGAACTATTGTATCAAATTAAAAATTAAAACCAAAATGGTACAGTCTTAACTAAGATATATATTAAAAACCTAAATGGTAATATGTTTGTTACTTAACTCTAATTATATGTATCATTGGTATAAAAGATTTGATATCAACAACTGGCGCAAAATTGAATTTCACAAAATTTTATTTATCATTTGTATAAAAGATTTGATATCAATAACTAGTGTAAAATTAAATCTCATATCAAATTAAATAAAGAATATTTATTCTAACGATATATATCATTCATGTAAAAGATTTTGTATTAACAATTAGCGCAAAGTTAAATTTCACAAAATTTTATGTAATATTCATTAAAAAAATCGTAAAAATCGTAAAAATCGTAGATTTGATACCAACAATTGGCGCCAAGTTAAATCCCATACCAAAAAAGAATATAATCCAAGTGGCGCTATTATTATCTTTAATTTTTGCATAATGGAAAGTATAATCAATATTAGAAATTTAAAATGCCTATTATGGTCAAAACTGGATCTTCATTGTTTTAAATAATTCAATCTTGAATTATTAATATACATTTTATATATATATATATATATATATATATATATATATATATATATATATATTTGTATATATATA
>Ga0157363_1006146_pt1 | contig 11275 bp, 7 predicted proteins | sample AttsexASBM1_FD_111477 | JGI IMG/M metagenome (GOLD analysis project Ga0157363, IMG submission 111477) | Fungus gardens microbial communities from leaf cutter ant in Ribeirão Preto, State of São Paulo, Brazil - Atta sexdens ASBM1 | ecosystem: Host-associated > Fungi > Mycelium > Unclassified ...
AAATATATGTGTAAAAATATTTGATTGCAAATCCATAAAATATTCCATCGCATTTATAACTGTTGCGAATAAACTTTCAGACAGGGATGCAGAAATTGAAAGAGGTAGTTATATAACAAACTGTGCTCGAGACACACGATTTATTATTAACCATCATCCAACTTTAACAACATACAATATAATGTAGTAATAAAAACGTATCAGTTAAAATGTAATAATGCGACGATAGGGGGATGCTCGCGTAAGAGCGACCATATTCATCTCCACTACGCATCCTCGGGATATTTCCTCTTCCTCTTTTTCTTCGTCATCCTCTTCTTGTCTCCTACGTGAATATCGCGCGCGCGCAACTCTCGAGCAAGGGATCGTTATAACTGGGACAGGTTGGTGGAAGCTTTGAGAGTAGGACAGAACGCATGTGATTTTCAGCACCATACGTCGATGCTTTTTAGTTATGCTAACATTTATAATCATGTAGAAAAAACACTCTTTCCATCACACCTTTATCTCGCTCAATCACAATTTCTCTTTCTCTCTCTCTCTCTCTCTCTCTCTTTCTCTCTCTCTCTTTCTCTCTCTCTCTTTCTCCCTTTATATTTTTATATAATATATATAGCGCGAAACATACACAGCCTCACTTCACGCCACTACAGTGCAATCATTCGAGCAGACATTCGTATATTTTTTTTTGTTTATATCGTATTAAAATGTACAATGATGTTCCGCTGGAATGTTTCCCTTAGGAATATCCGTGAAATTTTCATGGATCTTTATAAAATTCCACAAATTTTTAAAACAATTGAAAATAACAAAGGAAAAAACTAATATATTGATTATTTAAAGATTATAGATTTGATATATATTTTCACGATTTAGTCAAAATTTGTTATATCAGAAACTTTATTTGGTAAAGGAATCATAATTCTGCGCAATATAAATTATCTATAAGTAACTGCAGAAATAATTGTTTTGTATTGTGGTATAAAGATTTTCAAAATGAGATTGATAAATAAAAGATATGATAAATAAAATAAACAATATTGAGGTAAATGATAAAAATTGCAAATCTTTCTAGAAAAATATGCTAATATAAGAAAGGTTCAGATGAAAATTATATCGGAAATTGATATTTCCTCTACAGATTCTCGATTAATCTTGTGCGTATAAGATGGCTCGCGGGGTGTAATCGTGATTTTTCAAATGAGTGAAATCGTACCTTTAGAACAATTAAAAAGTAAGGAAATCTTTAAACTATTTGGGATTATCAAATAGTTTTCAAAACTTCCAGATTCCCTTTTTTCCGAATTTTTCAAAAAACAATTTCACTTTACGCTCTTCGTTGTTAATCAAAATGTCCACTTATTCTTGTAAGTTTCCTGGAATCAAGAACACGAATACGACTCGACGAGCCGGAGATTCCCAAAGATTGTATCCCTCTGATGCTGATACCAGTGGTGCTATATCAGAAAAGTTTGCTGATAAATTTGCTTGGTCTTGCAAGTTCGAGTACGCGTGTACTCTGCATAATCGATCATTGGATCCTTCGGGAATACCCGAGAGGGGACTCGAAGAGGTGATTTTATACAGAGGTGAACACGTGATGGCGCGGGGCGCGTCGATATCGTCGACGATTGAGACGACGACGACATCAACAACGGGCGCTTGGAGACGCGATGATGAAGGACGAAGACTTCAGAGCTCATCATGCTTCGGCCCACTGAACTCATCGTGGGAGATGAAGCCGTTCTTATCTTTATCCTCATGCTGGAAAATCTCCTCGACAAGCTTATCATGATCAGCCAGCATTTTCTTTACGTCTTCATTTTCACTAGCGCCCGCTTGCTCGGCTTCTATCACCTGCTTTCGGAGATAATCACTCACCTGCAAACAAAAAATTGACCATGTACCGATTAATTAAAACGATTGCATAGAAAATGGCATAAACTATAAAGTATACTCTATAAAGTATATTATACATATATGTAGATTTATAGAATAAAGTTAATATTAAGTTTGTAATTCAGCAGAAAATTTAAGTGGATTAAAATATGCATATTAATATACTGTAAATTATTCCTGCGATACGAAAATTAATTTAAATTTCTGTGTGTCAAATTTCTTTTTGTCTGTGAATATTGTAAAATGTATTTCTCATGAAAACAATTTTATTATTTAACTTTTAATTATCATGATATATCACAGCAAGTATTATATGACTACAAAGTTCTTTTTAATTTTTTGTTATACTTTATTTGTACAAATATAATGCGAATATGTATGAAAAATAATATAATAGTTTTCGGATATATAATGATATACGAATATATCTATAAGTATTATAGAACATTTAAAATACAATGGATTTTAATATTATATTATTTTCGACCATGCGTAAAAACAAATAGTTTATATATATTAAGATATATATTAAGATATTATATATTAAGATATTTGTAGCACTATTTTTCTACTACCAGCACCACAAATGGCCCAAATAAAAACTTAAAGTGATCTTGCCATTGCTCTCACCTCCTCGCGAGACAGTTGGTTGTCTTTATCAGCATCGATTTCCTTAAAGACGTTAGCGGTTGGGGGTGAATCGCTAATATTCATAAGTTCAACTTCAAACGTAAGAGTAGCACCTGAAACAACAGTAACCTTTTATGTTAATTGCTTGCATAATGTATATAAATTTTATTACAGAAAAATACGATAGTAAAAAATTTTCTGAGAGCAATAATAATAATTAATATTAAATAATAGGAAATTTACATTTTGTTAATTAAAGCAAATTTATATTATACTAATGTAAATTTTAATATGGTTCAAAATTAAATAAGCAAAAAATTTCAAAAAAATTAATTTTCTTTTTTTTTTAAATCTAATTTATTTGCTTTGTTAGAGTTAAAATTATTTTATAAAATAGTTATTTTTTTAACATTTTAGACGATTTACTTTATAAAAAGTTGATATATATTTAGATGCAAGATTTCCACTTCGAGAGGTTTATCCATTTACTGCAAAAACTATTAATCTTGATTTGGCAAATACTCGTAAATCATTTTTAGAACTCATCGATCTACTGTCAAGCACAAAGCTTTTTACACGTTTTGGCGGATGTAGGTGAAGGATATATAGACTAGGATATATTTATAGAGTAAAGGGTCAAATCGACAAGTGTATCTGAATGATAAAAAAATAAAAAATTAATAAAAAAATAAACAGTAAATAGCAAAATAATAAAAAAACCATAATAATATAAATGCAGCCTAAATTACAATCTGACATGTTGTTTTACTGAGCTGATTGGTCTGCTGAATGCAATCATTGTCTTTGTAAAGTTTTCGATATTAGAAATTCTAATTGTAATAAAAGAGCTATAAAATATATTGTTAAATTTAGAATCGAACCCAAAATCATGCACACGTACACATTCAGATATCTAGACACGACAAAACATTAATAATAATGCATACAGAAATTCGATTGCCAATAATAGTGTCTATAGATATCCGAAATAATAATGACCAGCAAATGCAGCTGGAGAGGGGCTAACGAAGTGTTCGGCACGGGAGAGAATGCATACGCGCGCTCGGCACGTCCAGCCATTAATTATGGATGGTCCCGTCGCGATTAAGCTGGCCCTAATGAAATATGGCGCTTAATTATTCACTACTTAAACGAGTGAAATTAATACGGCGAATAATAATGCGCTGCCCGGTGTAACAGCCACTGTCGCCGTAGAAATTGGACGTGAGAAATGGAGAGGGATGATGGGAATATTCCAATTCTCGCACGCGATTCCCTCTAGTATTCTTTATCATCGCATTCCGTGTGGAAGGACAATTTCGATGGCAATAGTTTGCCGTGTAGTTAAAAAACGCCCGCAAAGTTATATTGCTTGGCATATATACTGATATAATAAACTATTATACGTAACAAATAGGAATCAGAATTGTAGATTATAAAATTACAATAATAAGTTAAATTAGATCATTTAATCCAATAAATCAATTAAGTAAAGAAGCACCAATGTGGTTGAGATTAGATCTTTGGTCTAATAATATTTATATATATCAATATTTAAATATATTTTTAAAGGTGCTTTAAAGTGCTGAGTTCTAGTCAGTCTTGAAAACATAAAGAGAGAAGAGTTTAAATTATAACTGAAAATAGTAATATCACAAATTAAATTGATTATATATCAATTTAATAATATAATAATAATTAATAATAATGATAATAACAAGCATCTTAAAACACTAAAAAAAACTTACTTATTGCTAAAAATATTACAGGACATCTTAATAAATTCGAGGCATATGGTAATATTTGTCTCAATAACTAATATATGTACATAAGGAGAGAACTTCTTAAAAAATAAAAAAATTGTGTATAAATAATAATAAATTAAAGAGTATAATATGCCTATGTGTAAAATAAATCAATTAAGATTCATGGCTGACATAATATTTTCAGTAATAAATTCTTTTTAGCATTTCATAATATTTGTTAGCATTATTATTAATAATTAATTTAATTTTGATATTATTATATGCAATTTTTAATTTAGGAGTATGTTTTTAAGACTACAGTTTGAAGTATTAAAAATATATTTAAATATTTATATAGAAATATTATTAGACACTAAGATTTAGTATCTACATTTCACGCTTCTTTATGTTTATGATAAAATAATCATATATATAGTGGTATAAAAATGTCATAACTACACTTATCATATTCAATTTACCGTTTGAAGTACGTATTAATTTTGAATAAACTCGTGAAAAGATCATGTATCTGAAAAATAATAAAAAAATAAACAGTGGATCTGGAGCGAAATGGCGCAATTTATCCACACGCGAAGACCCCGCTAAAGAGGCGAATCGTTTATCATTGTTGATCCCGCCATTGCAGCGTTGCCGAGAGTCGAGCAACGATGCTCAATTTAATGGTTGATGCTTTATTGGATTTCCGTGCAATTGCATTTTTGACTTCGATTTTGCTGCTAACGACTACCCTTGTATCGACCTGTCCAATAGTGTTCATCGCCCCTTCCTCTTTCTACCGGTTCCTCACCAATCCTTTCGCGCGTAAAAATGGTCCAACGTGTAATTTGAAAAATGCTCACGTTAGCGTGACGCTTTTTAATCGTGACGAATACCATTGCTGTCTGGTTGATTGTCGAATATATATACCTATACTAGTGCGTATTTCAAGTGGCAGAACGTTTCAGAAAAATTAGAGAAGCACTAGCTCGCGAGTATAGAAGAGAGTACAATAAAATTATAGTAGCTGTTATTAATTTGTAAGCATTTATTTTATTAATTCGTAAAAATTGAAAAAAATTTTTAATAAAATATCAATTGTTGATTACTCATATATACAAAATAATTCGTGTCTCTAAAGGCAAACGTGTACACTTTTTGAAAAGATAGAAAGTGTTGAATCAAATTTTATGTTTTTTGTAGTAAATTTAATTTCTTTTTTTCCACTAATAAATGTACAAATTGTTATAGTATATAAAAATTATATACTTATACATGTTATTATATAAAAAAAACTTTTATTAATTTGCCAAAATAGCTTCATTGTTATTATGTTATTATTGTCATATTGTTCTTCAACATGTATAAATAAATATTAAATTAATTTACTACATTAAAGTTTATTTAAATTTTAAAGATGATTAAAAATTAAAAAAGAGCTTGATTTGCACGTAACAAAACATATTAAAAGTTTTTACTAACTTATTAAGTAATATCTACAAAAAATTTTATTCAGTAAATTCTATAAAGGATAAATAATAACGAATAAATACTGCAGCTTTTACAGTTTTTCCATGTATAATGTACAAAATTTAACATAATACAATTTAATGTAACGTATATAATATCTATTTTATTTAAATATCGCATATTATTTGAAACTGTTTCACTTATGTTGAAATATGAATAAAATCAAATATTATTAGCTTGTCATTTCAATGTAGTCACGTACAATAATTAAATATTAAAACATACTTTTATTTTTAATTATATATGTTAATTGTATACGTTAAATTATTATTACTTCAATATATATGATCCATTTGACTAACGAGAATTTATTTTACAAGAAAAATTTCAAATAAATTAAATTGTTTATTGAATAAGTCTGTTATTTTATAGAATTAAGCATATAATTTTACCCAGGAAAATCTTTCACAATAATATATTTTCACACTAATATATTATATATGAATATTAAATTATTAAATACAAAAAACGTTAAATATAAATATTAAATGTTAAAAGAAATTCAAAAATAATAAAAAACTGTCAGCATACCACCAGGAATAACATTTCCAGCTCCCTTTTCGCCGTATCCCAGCTCAGGTGGTATCGTCAATCTCCTTTTTTCGCCTACGCACATATCCAGAAGACCTTGATCCCAACCTTTAATGACTTGTCCAACACCAAGCTGGAAAGTAAATGGTTGATCTCTATCCAAACTGTAACAAAAAAAGAATAATCTCACTTAGAGTTACATTCTACTAGAGTCACACTTTAAAATATTAAATTAAAACACACACACATTTCTTTGGATAGACATCTTTTACATTTCAAGATACAAGAAAATATGAAAATATGTTGCTTATTAAAATTGTTTAGAAAAAGCAAGTGTTATTTCTGTATTATTTCATAACATTTTTTTTCAATCACAAAGCATTGGTATGCTATTATAAAACAATTTGCAAAAATATATACAATATTAATAAATTGTATTATGTGAAAAAATCGTCTTTATACAATAGAAATATTCTTTCTGTATTTGCATATTATATCTACTTTAGAAGATATGAGGAATTCTTCATTTTTTAAGCATAACAGAACGTGCTTTAGTCTTTACTCGCATTACATCGCGCAACTACAGTAAACTTCCTCATTTCAGCGAGACATCAAAATGTTTGTAACAAGTTTCGCGACGACTTATTCATGTCGAGAGTTAAAAGCGACACGACGTAAGGAGAAGAGCGACGGACTAATTGGAAAACGTGCGGAACAATCAAGTCCCATTTCGCTGCACCGCGAACTTTCACCAAGAATTCACTATTGTGCTGGTGTCGAATGCAACTTGCATGACTACGCTCGATATTTCGCACCAAATCTAAAGGCTTAGATCATTAGAAATGTCAATTTGTCGTTATGTAAAATGGAGAAAGAAAGGTGGAGAGAAAGAGAGAGAAAGCGAATATATATATTCAGCGATCATTCCCAGTGCGAAATCGACAATTTCCTGCATCAGGGGAATATTACGGAAACTAGCGAGGCAAAACCGACGTTGTACATTTTCTGGGCCTCCTTCGAGGCATCTCAACATGGACGGTTATATATATGATTAAGAGGCACAACGTCGAGCGCACATATAAGTTGCCGTTAATACACGGCAACATGCAACCAGATGTAGTCAAATGGAGACCTTCATGCACGAGTGCAATGTAAAAATGCAGTGTGATAATATTTGATTTAAGAATTAAAAATATGAACATAAATAGAAATATGTAAATTTCTTAGAAAAAAAAATGAAGAAGGATAATCAAAATACTTTACAAGCAGCATAGAAAATCTACGCATGTACAAGTAGCTTCAATTACTTATACAGAGAAAAGTCGCATATGTTTCTTAAAGACACTTCCTTATTTCTCAGAAAAAAAAACATTTTATGTATTTTATTTATAGTTATAAAAAACATAATTTATTTAGATGATTAAAGAAAAAAAATTAATAATTTATATATTTATTGTTTTTGTAAAATCAACTAGAAATAAATTCTACAAATACGAAAATAAAATATAGTCCAAAAACAAATTAGTATAACGATATCAGCAATCTTCCTTTATCTTAATATATCATACTTTTACGGTATATACATATATAACGCAATATATACATATATACATAAATATATGTGTTAGTAAATATTGTACATGTGTAATGGATTCTAACTTTTTCGGAGTATTTATTGCAGAAATGCAACATAAAACGCAAAATATGTAAAGAAACCTAGAAAGGATCGAATTTCTCATTATTTTATGATTTTTCATTTTTTTATCACAAATAAATATGTTCTTCATGAAATATTTTTATTTAGGAAGTATGAAAATTATGCGTGGTTAAAAGAGAATTTCTGTCTACACACTTTTTTAATATAATCTTCGTCCACTTGCTTATGGCAAAATAAGTTCGTACTCCATGGAGATTATATTGAAAAATAAAGGTATACAGAACATTCCTTTCATTCGTTTTCATTATACGTAATATTCTCGTTTCGGGATAAACATGAAGAATGGAAGAAGGGGCATTACATTCTCTGAATAAACTGTAGCTGTAATGAAACTCCCTTCTTACAGTCCTTTTTTATATTTTTAAATTACTCGAGAAGAACCGTAATTATGTTTTAAAATATGCGTAAAACATAATCCTATTACTAAAAAACACATTCATATATATATATATATATATATATATATATATATGTGTGTGTGTAAAGAAAATTCATTTAATATTATTAATATTCATTATTATTTCTGATATCGTTGATTATTTCGAATTATTGCAGATATTTAAGAATAATTCTTGTATTCTTGTATTCTTAAATTTTATTTTCGCTCAATTTCACTTTATCAAGATACACGTTAACTGCGAGTGGGAAAAGCGATATTGAGTATCGTGGGCGCAATATCATAGGACCGATCATTTTTCCCGCCGTCCTGAGTGCAGATGATATAGTCAATTTCCAGCGTTATTGGTTTTCGGCTACCTTGCTATGAAGCAAGTCTATACCATAAGGGCAGATTACTTTTTTAGTGATTTGTCATTAATAAATAACATGCTTTTCTATCGCATTCGTCGCAATATCATAAACATTTATTATAATTTTGTTAATCTTATTAATACATATTTATATTTTACAAATTACAAATCCAAAATAATTGCCCCATATTTATATGAAAGGTAAAATTTATCTCATTTGCATGATCTAACCCCACATTAATACATTTCATACATTTATACATATACACACATAAAGGTACAACCATGATCAGAATTTTTATTTCCCGTAGTTTCACATTGACTTTATCGAAAAATATTTTCTCCTATCCCGGATTTGCGATATCGCAGAACAGCACGATAGTTTTTCCAACGCGCATAAAAGCGATACCAGCCTGATGCATTATCGGCTTTCGGACGATATACGACATTTTTCAAGAGAAAACATCAATATTTTGTCATGAGATAACCAATGTATCATTTTTCTTGAAAAGAACAATATTAAATATTTTTTTATTATGTTATTAATAATTTGTTTTGGCAGAGAGAGAGAGAGAGAGAGAGAGAGAGAGAGAGAGAGAAACAAAGAGGAAGGGAGAAAAAGAGAAAGAAATGTAATTTACACAAATTATATTACATAAAATATAAGTCAATATTAAGAAAAGTCAATATTAAGAAAAATCTGAAAATTTATAAAATATTTAAAATTAATATATATTTTTATACATAATGTAAAATAAAGCAAAATGAAAATATCATATCTTTTTGATTCTCAAAATAATGAGGCTTATATTTAAATAATTTTATTACAAAATTATATTAAATATTAAATAGTCGCTGTTGAAAAAGAGATTATATTTATTAAGTTTATATTGAACCGAGGAAAAATATTGACTTTTTTCAATTGTATAACTCCTATTATATCTTATTCGTAACTATTGAGTTGGAACAAAAGTTCTTAGCGTTAATAAACTTCAAAATTCGAATAGCTCTAATAATTAATTTTGCTAAAAGTAAATAAAATTTAAATTTAAACAAATTCTAGACTTAGACTTCTACATTTAAAAAAGCATTATGTCTTTTGAATTTCTGTAATTTTTTTTTAGTAATTTTTACATATAGAAAATTACAAATTACATATACAAAACTAAACAAATTGAGAAATTTTCTTCTCACTTTATGAGCTTATTACGTGTCCAGAAAAACTTGCAAAATTTTTAAACTTTCCAGTATAAAAGCTAAAAATTTTCCTTATACAAAATCATTTTTTTGTTATTGAATTATCGCGGATTAAATAAAAAGAGTATTTTGCACATAACTTTGTTAGGAATCATCGCGTTTTCCGTTAATCTCTGAAAAGTGAACTAATAAATATTTTCAACTCGCCTTGTCAATAAGCAGTAATTATATATTTACTTCTCATGCATAATTAATGCAACTGTATCATTACATCGAAAGTAGCATCAAATTATTCATGTTATAGGATTATATGTAGTATTGAGCGTAGCTCAAATGCCAATATACAATATGATTATAGCGTTTCGATATCCTTTTGCCCGACTGATTGTTAATATAACGATGTATTGATAATAAAACGTTGAAATTGTATAGACATGAAAATCAAATGTAACTCTCAACAGCGGCAAAAATATTGCTTATTTAATCGTATAGATGAGGTTTTCATTTCCCAAGCAATTAAACTGAATGATACGTTATATTGACTATCTGAATATGCCAAGTCAATTAAAAACATATTTGATAAAAACAATTGTTATTCTTCAATAAATGACTTCCAAGCATTTATGAAATTTTTCTCGACAAAAAGCTATCTTTTAATCATATCTTCTTTTATCTACAAAATTTAATTTATGAAAGATTTAACTTTTGATAAGAATATCTCTATACTAAAAAATTCTAATAGATTATTAATTATCAAATACGAAGTGAGAAAGCTTTTACCTCCTATATTTAAATCTCTTAAAATATATATACATATATAATAAAAATACAAATTTTACACAAGTGAGAAAGATAATTTTAGGCACGATAATTCTCGATCTATAATCTCTCAACGTTTCTTCATCTCAATAGGATAATAAGATAATTAAAATAAGTATACGCTTCTTACACTTGTGTAATTATTTCATTAACAGAACTCTCTCTCTCTCTCTCTCTCACACACACACACACACACACACATATACACACACACACACACACACACACACACACACACACACACACATTTTACGATTATGTAACATTTATGTCTATAGATTACATTACTCTGTGTGTATTTTAATAATGAAGCGATTGTATTTTTCAATATAGATCCACTGATGGTTGATACATTATATTTCTAATATATGATATGAGCGCCTATTAGCTCCTTAACAGAGCATTTAGTGTGTTAATAGATGGACTTCGAAAAATGCAAAATGTTTTATGATTGACGTAAT
>Ga0157363_1006148_pt1 | contig 11271 bp, 7 predicted proteins | sample AttsexASBM1_FD_111477 | JGI IMG/M metagenome (GOLD analysis project Ga0157363, IMG submission 111477) | Fungus gardens microbial communities from leaf cutter ant in Ribeirão Preto, State of São Paulo, Brazil - Atta sexdens ASBM1 | ecosystem: Host-associated > Fungi > Mycelium > Unclassified ...
ATATAATAAAATATATCTAGCAAAATAATCATAGCATAAATTTTCTAACGACATATTTACAACTTTTCTATTCACTGCTCCTTAATCTGATACATTCAAATTATCTTTACCATTTTTTTAGTAGAAAATAATTGCATGTTAAAAGTTTCTCATTGTATGTCAAATATTTCGAAACATGAGTGGTATTGATGATAATATTTTAAATATTCAAATGACGAAAAAAAAAGATCGTTTGTTAGATAATTAATTAAAATTAACATATAATTAAAATAATATGCGTACTTACAACGATATCAAAGTAATGATAAAAATAATCAAACGACGTAACTCCATTGTTGCTGCAGATAAATTAATATTACGATAATGAGTAATAAACAGAAATTTCAGGAATTTTAATATGAATATTTTGCAGATATTTTATATTACAAAGTTCGATAAAACGATCGTATCCAAATACTGACACGCAACGTGTCCAATCCAACACGCGTAGGCATCGCCATTATAATTTTTAATAGTAAAAAATTAAATATTCTTCAAATTATATGTTTTTTTAATATTATCATTTTTAGTTTTATCGCGTATAATTTTATCATTTTTTTTTCATCATTAAGTACATATATAACCGCGTAGCTCTCATTATCTGATATAAATCGGCGTGTTATGCCAACGGCATAAATGGAAAAGTGCAAAATGCAACGCAATCAAGATTTTAAGAGCAGATTTACAGAAAATTGAAACATATCAGACTGAGAACTACGCGGTAGCCGAGAATATTCACAGAATAAACTGCTGCGTTCCTTCTTCCCACCCTGACCGGGGCTAACTATCGCAACTAAGTAACGTAATTTGCACACTATCGCATGTCCTTATTCCGCTGGGGAAAAAAACACAGCCGATGCACGCACGTGGGAGTGCGTGTGCGCGCGCGCCTTGCGTGCGCCCAGTGCAGGCGTTCACGTGGGGTAAATTTTACGAGCAGATCCTGCGGAACAGGTTGTTCCGGCGAGCGTGGCAAGGAAGAAGGGAGAAAGGATGAGAGAACTCGTAGGTAGGTGGGCAAGTGTGCCGTGTATATGCGCCTTTTTATTCTGCGCACCCGGCCCGAGAGAGTGGTTCATCGCACTTGGCGAACTTGTTCCCTCTCCGCGATCTCTGCACGCACATCGCTATCATTACAACGCGTTCTCGTTAAATTCTCGCGATCGATGATCGAGTAAATCACAAATCGCCGGAAATCAACTTCCGCGGAGTTAGCACCTCATCTTCAGAATTTCGATATGATTGATAGAACTCTGAAACCCGCTAGATTACTCTGCCAGAATAACGCTATCGATAGAAAAAAAAAAACGTAACTTTGAATAGAAGAGGTTGATTCTACGTTTTTTCATCATGTAATAAATTGATCTTGACTTTTTCATTTCAATAAAGATCATTTTTTTTTTCTAACAGTTTTCTAAAACTTTTATGAGATATTTGCGCAATCTATAAAATTGTAGAAAAATCATATTTCCCCCCCAAAAAATATTTATGGAAATTTAGAAAATTTCCATACAAGAAGCAGATATGATCAGAACGCTTCCATTTTCACTTTTATCACTTTGATTGTCAAAAATAATTGTTAGAAACTCTCTCGAGAGGCTTTGTGTGAAACTTCAGAAGAAATCGTCGGATTTCAGCGAAAAATTTTTCATCCACATGGAAACTTATAAAATTTTCACCCGAGGCTACAAAATCATCAAAACTTTTCCATTTTTACTTTTATCGTTTCGAGTGTTAATCGCGAAAACTCTTTCTGAAACTTATCAGAAACTTGTAGAACTCGCTATCCTTAGGGAAGAACCAGAACTGTATTAATTGTATCGAAATTCTGAAAACGAGGTACTAACTTTGTAGAGAAAATCTGATTTTTCCGTAACTATATTCGAATGACGCATTATGTGATTATTTTCTAAAGAGAATGTTTAATGAGAGATTCATAAAACGATGGTTAATACAGTAAATGTAATCAATATCTATTATAAAACAATTATATAAGAGCGATAATCCGAGCATATTTAGTTGGAAAAAGACAACGTGTTAATGAATAAAATCGAATTAATAAATGAAAATAAATATACAAAAGTAACTATACGCTGCAATGATGATATATGTATTTAAACAGAATCGTTTTTACTCCATCAAACTCCATAATACATAAAATATATCGGCAAAATATATATTCAAATATTAAAATTTTACAAATTTTATTAGTAAGTACTATTAACAGTATAAACAGTATAAACAGTAATACTTATTAATACTTTGTTGGGGCAAGATGTCCCAGAAAAGCTCTCGAGCGTATTAAAGAATTAAGAACGCGATCACAGTTGGGCAAGACTATGGAAAAAAACTTCCGTGGCGTTTAGTAAAGACTTTAAGAGACTCCTATTGTTCGGAAAAGACTCGGAAAGACTTTTCTTCTCGTAGCAAAGCAAGAAAAAGTTTTCTCCCCTCGTGCGCATAAACCAACAAACGTTTATTCCGCAGCGGATATTAGTGAACCAAATCGATTTTAAATCGCTCGCGTAAACAAGCAAACCCAACGTTATGTTAACGTATAGTGCGCAATATCTTTCACGTTGCATTCTCAATTTGGCTGCCATTACATTACGAAATGACACCTTTGCTTTTTCCCGATGCAAAGCAGGAATGGGAGTTGGCCGACAATTCTGGCGAGCCTCCGCACGGCGTGTATGCGGCTTAATACAGCCGCAGGATAATCCGCAAATCCCCGACAACGCCATTTTCGCCATTTGTTGCTGTTGTGAATATTATGGTAATCGGGATTCGAAGCTCCAATAACGTTGTTGGATAGTGTGCGCGGGTGAAAATATCAATTTCAACCGGTATTATCGAGCTCTCTCCGATATTCTGTAAGCTCACGCAGCACCGATTATCCAACACGATCGATAGCACGAATTTCTCTGTCTCTCTCCCTCCCTCTCTCTCTCTCTCGCTTTCTCCATATCTCTCCACATAGTTTCAATCTCAATCTCTATGCTACGCTGCAGCAATAGCGAGAAAGGATCTTATTATAGTAGGTATAATATGAGTTTCCATCGTTATTAAATTCATAATCTACGACATTGTTTTACCGACAATATCAGTCAATTTGTTAACTCGCATACATGCACAAGTCACCAGTTGGTTTTGCATCAATCAGAAATGCTTGCCGTCGATTCGACACGAACGGTATTTATTGATCAATGATTTGATAGGATGATTGATATCAAAGACGACACTCTACACGAAGCGACGAGATTATTAACCAGATCATTTGTGTTGCAAACTGACGCTTCGTTGAGCTAGATTGAATAAATGCCAATCGGATACAAGCAAATACATTCGAAACATTGTATCGTTACAAACCCTTGCTTTTCAATTTTTGTTCGAATCGATAGCGATATGAAATAGTAGAGTGTCATATAAAACTGCTTTTTCGCGAAACACCGAAAAGAATCGTATTTCTCTAATTAAACTAGCCACTCGTCCATTTTTCCGTTGGCAATAAATTCTATTGACAAAATACGTTTCGATTCATTCTGTTTCCTCGTTCAACATTCGTTTCAATATTATTGAAAATGAAATCATAATAAGAAATACTTCTCAGTATTATATTATTAATTATATTATTTCCTAGAAGTGATAATAATTTTGAAAAAATATTTTTTTTAATTAAAAAAATTTATTCTACAAATATATACGTATAATCTCGAAGCTATTTTGGCGAATCCTAAAAGTAATTTTTTTATTTTTCTTCAATATTAAATATTAAAAAATGCAGACAATTCCAAGAGGTTAGTCTCTCTTGAAGGCCTCAAAATCATATTTTACTTGGAGATGTGATTATTAGAAAATTATATATGATACAAAAAAATCTTTTTATACCTATTTGTTACTTGTATTTTGATGTACACACTGACAAACTGTATAAAAATTATAATTTTAAAAAACAAAATGACGGCATTACAGCACGTTTTTTAGAGGTCTGCATGTGATAAAGGCCTCTGTGGTGAACAATAGGTCCAAGATATGCTGTAGCCAAAAATTAAAAAATTATTTTTAATCTGCATTAAATTTGCTACAGAAATACTCGGCAGAATTAAAAAAATATTGAAAAATGTGAAAATTGTGTATACATGAAAAAAAAGTTCAATTTTTCACGTAAAAATTTGACAAAAATATAAATAACAAAAAAAAATATATAATCGCAAAAACTATATATTTCTTTATTCAATGACAATAACCGAGTCAAATTTCAAAGCATTTGGATTAATTTTGTGATAGTTCTGATGTCCGTTTTTGAAAACACCATTCTGAGAAAAACGCGATTAAAGTTTCAATAACAATCTCTTTTCATATTTTAAACACATGGACGCACTGATTTCTAATCGAAACCGGTATATTAAAATTGTATATCAACGTTATCTACAATACAGATATGCAATTATAACATCAAATAATGGATGGAACTATTCATAAACGGAACAATTTAACGGCGTAGAGGCACCGATTGTTATCCATCGCTCGACATAATCAACTGTATCTTCGTTAATGTTGGAAATATTACTTTCGGATAAAAAATTTTATATTCTTAAGACTCTAAACTCGATTTAAGCAAAACAAATTTTCGAATTTTTGAAAGTTTCAAGGTGGACTAACCCCTTGAGCAATTATCATTTTCCAAGAAAAATTAATTGCGGATTATTTAAGAACACTGCTGTATTTGTACAAAATAAATTTTGTCGAATCTTTCAAGTTGACAGCTTCTCTGCGCGCGATTCTGATTCACATCGTTCTCAATCTTGTCGATACATTTACGGTCGCAAATTAAAGCGAACGTACCAGAGAAATATGCTCTGTATTGTATCGGTCTTCGGAGAGATACGACTATAACTCGGCAATTCTCGATTCGTCGATTCGTCGATTGAAGAAACGACGGTTATCGTAACGAATGGCATATGAACGAATGGTATATAATACTCGCACAACAATTGCGCGGCGAAATTCCCGCGGTGGAAGATTGTTGGCGACCGCAAGATTTGCTATCGACGAAAATATGGTACGAAGCATCGGTGAGTTAGAACCATTGTGGTCGCTTCCCGTGCCGGAAAAAAGCTAGGAGAGAGACTCGATAATATTGAGGTTACGAGAATGGGAATCCAATGTATGCTTCGTGTGCGCGTGTGTTGTGTCTATATCGCGTACTCACGAGATATTGCCACTCGCGAGTCAGAGTGCGGACGAACGCGAAAGGGGCGTACGCGAAAGAGAGGCGGTTCCTCTGATATCCGGATATCCGAGCCAGACATCTCTAAAATTACTCGGTTCTGTTTTTAATCCCTTTCGAATATCGAAACTGATATTGACCACTATGATCTTTAAATTCTATTGCAAATGCGAAAAAATTCTGCCTGAAGCAGCGTCTACAAAGAGATTTTAAGGCACATAACTTAAGCTTTTAAGCTTTAAGCTCCAAAAAATTGACCGATCACAATCGAATGTTCGACTATGATCGATCAATTTCTTATGGCTCTTTCTTTGAGGCTAAAGGCTTAAATTTTACGCCTTAAAATCTCATCTCAGACGCCGCTTTGCGTTAAATTTTAATGAGAACGGTAATAAAATAAGATGCAAAGTATGTATTAACATCAAATTCACAGTTTACATAACTTATTAAGCTCTTCGCACAAGCACATTCAAACGTATTACGTTAAATGGGTAATTTTTTCCTTAAGACGGAAACGTGAAAAGTAAAAATTTTTTGTATGTATGTGTGAACATATGTACATACATACCTAAAAATTTTCACTTTTCACGTTTCCACCTTAGAGAAGAAGTTACTTCTTCAGACCCAATTTGAACTCCGAAGCCAAAATGCAAAACCATTGACAACACAAAAAAATCAATAAGAGGTAAGATTTCGGAGACTGTAAAGTGTTGATACGCATCTGAGGGACGCTTATCAACACTTAATAGTCCATGAAATTTTATTCACATTGAATTTTTTGCTTTACGTTTTGGCTTAAATTGGACAGACTTGAGTTATGTGATCGATAACTGAAAAATTGAAAACCATAAACGTATAAACTGAAATCTGTAATAGTATAAAACACAAGAACGATCACATATTATATATAACGTAACATTAAACATTACATTACAAATAGAACACATCCTATTATGTAATAAGAATGATATAATAAGAATACTACATATTCCTATGAAGTTGTCATCGAAAAAGTTTAGAAAAAATGAGGCAGCTCGAAATATATTATTCTATCTCTCTAAAGTGTTGAGTTAAAGAAAGATGCTTTTAAAGTTGAAGAGAGATGCTGATATGTTCAATTCTTTCTTTCGAAGTACAGATGTTGAGATCAGGAAACGCGCAGTCTATAGTTATTACGTCTATGGCATTAGACAGACGGTTTTCCCTCTCGACGAGGATCTCTCTTTCTTAAATGTTCAATACACGTAATTTCTAAATTAAATAGTGCTATAAGAGAAATATTTTATTCGGCCTGCCATTCTTTCTTTATCTCTCTCGTAAAGTAATTTTCGAATTCCAGCGGTGCCAATTAATCTTTCTATCCGGAATGCAATTAACACGCAGCGATACAAACAAAAGTAGGATCGATCGGAGCCAGACATTTTAAACAAAGGTTATTTTCGACCGTACCTTTTTTCTATTTATCTTACAAGTAAGATTATTTGTAAAATCCGAGAAATTGAGTGGACGCAGTCTCACACCAAGTATTATTGATATTTCTCTGTCGTGACTTAAAATAATTCAGCACGATCGGAACTTTATAAAAATTTCAAATTCAACCCGATATCGATACGATTCTCAGTTTAGAAAATCACTTGAATAATACATTCTCAAAGTCTGGCAGATTTCTCTCGGGACAATCCGTATGATATGGTTATCCCTTTTGGGAAACGGTGGACTTGTGGATAGCAAGTTACTCGAATGCCGATCGCACATCCCATTACTGATAATCGTATCAGTGTTATATTCCAGACAAGCATATCGTATGACGCATTTATGAACTGCACGAAAAAGAGAATTCTCGATTCCTTATCTCCATGTTTCATTTCATACTTTCGATTCTCGTCCACTTCATCTTCTCCATACATAATATAATTCTCGACTGCAGGGTTATCACAAAACTGGAAATTAGAGAAGTCAGAAAAATGTCAGGGAAATTGAAAGCGGGAAGGAAAAAGTCTGAAAATTTTACAATACTTTCTGGAAAATTAAAATTCTTGGCTTTAAAGAAATTTAATATACGTACATCATATCTACGCAATTTTGAAATATTATCAACCTAACAATTACATGCAAGCAATTAATAGCAATTAATAATTTATATTGCTAAATTAAATTACTCCCTCAACAAAATATTTGACGGTTTTTATGTCAGGATAAAAATACAAAAAATTTCAAAATACTGAAAAAATCAGGGAAAATCAAAAAATTTTGTATGAAAATCAAGGAAAAATTATGAAATTTTAGGACTTTGTTTGACAATCCTGGGTTGCGATCCGATGATTTCTTTACTACTAAAGTTTAACCGTTTACGTTCTTTTTTACTCTATTTTTTATTCTTTACTTACGGCTGTCTAGTTACAGTTTCTCGTAACTGCAACGATATGCGATGCACCGCACGGCGATGCAACGCAACGGGGGAACGTGCTTGAGGATGAACTTTTTCAATTTTATAGCAACCCCGCGGAGTTGTGTCCTGCGGGAAGACTCGCGGACTCTCTCATGTCGATATACGGCAAAACGCGACTGCTGTCAAGTCCGCAAGAACAGAAAGAGAGAGAGAGAGAGAGAGAGAGAGAACTCACCTCCATCGGCGAAACTTCGGTGATTCAAGGCGCAAGTTCGTACTTACGTGAAGTTAAGGGTTGAAGGAGACGGGGATCGGCAAGAGAGAGGGAGGAAGAGGTAGAAATTTGATTCCAACTCGAAAATGCTGCGAACCCTCAACCGCGATTCCGCTTCCTATCGCCGCGAGCGCGCCGAATATTTCAATACGCCACGCCGGATTCCCGCCAAAGCAGACGGGAAGGAAGCGAAGGTAGATCGTGATATTCGACACGGACGACCTAAATCTATCGCGCTCGCGTCAAGCGGAATTCCATCGGCAAAACTTTATTCTTGGATAAACGCGAAAAGAGCAAGGATTAGGATCAAGAGTTTTCGAAAATGTTCAAGTTTCAATTTCGCAAACGTGACTCGACGAAATCGTGAATTTATGAGTTGACATTTTTATTTATTTGATAGAAAAGTTTATAATCTATTTAAAAATCATTTAAAAATCAAACACGATTTTTCTAACATCAAAAAGCCGCGAGTTTATAACCACATATTTTATTTCGTGCTTTATTTAATTAAAAGGAAAAGGAAGCGATGTTAATATGATCGATAAAATAAGTATTTTACCTTATTACCTTATTATTATTTGGCGTAAAAACTGTTGCGGCAAGCAAAAAAAGATAGATATTGTAACTCAAAATGTTGTAAGTCCATTGTATATAATTGGCCTGAATTGACACTTTTACTTTGCATTTTTACTTGGATTTTAAAATTTTAACTAATTTAATTTAAAATTTTTTAAACTAGAATTAAAAATTCTTGGAAAAAATTTCGATTGTTCATATCATTCATATTTAGTTACGATAATGTTTTTTTAAAATTTTTGAATAGTTTTTAAGAAAATTAGTTTTTCTCTTTTCTCCTGAAAAATTAAAAAAACTGGCATTTATAATGTTTTGATTTAACACTGTTCTAAATCTAACAATTTTCCAAATTTTTCAATTATTCTGTCTTGAATATTTGTCGTACCAGTCGTAAATTGGCGTTTATTACAAAAGAGAAAGACCGAGAGAGAGAGAGAGAGAGAGAAATCACGAATATAACTTCTCGTCAAAATAAAGCTACACCGCACAGAAGGCGTCAGCAAAGATCGATCACCAATTGCCAGAGGACCCTTTGATCCCGTTTGCCTTTAAGGTCAAGATGATAATTGTCATCCTATCGATCTATCATACCATGCGGGCATATCAATCGATTGGTCCTGATGATTCGATCACGCAGGACGCAGCGCACGGGAATGCACAACATCGCCGTCGTTGACGATCGGCTCGTTAATTGATTTCGTACTAATTGCTACATTCGGCCCGCCTTTAATTAGACTCAATTAATCTCGACGGTATATCCTCGACTAACGATCGATATCAAGCATCTAATGTGGGAGCATCGCATCGTGGAGCGGTGCACTCCCGCCTTTCATTAAGCGTGCCGATATGCGGCGTGTCGATTAAAGCCATTTCGCGCAAAGATGACCCGTTTCCGTTTACTGTTTACACGTCCTAACGGTATTGTCACTGGCTTTCCTCAGAACTGCGCTCGCATATCTCGATGCAAATCATGCAACTCATTAACAGAGAAAATTATAGACAGCTTGTAACGGTACAATTTAATTAAGATAGGCACCCATTAAAATAATAATAACGGGAATATCGATACACAGCCTTTCTTTGCCTGTAATACGGTTTCTATGACATCAGCATATCTAGGAAAAATATTTATAAATCTTTATTTATGATAAACACGAAAAAAAGGGTTTTCTAAAATGTCTAAAAATTTAGATAGATACAAATCTGAAGATAATTTTGTTGAATTATTAAAATAATTATGTAGGACGCCCAAACTAGTTGCGAGAATGTCAAAACTGTGGCGGCATTGTTTATCATGTTTCAGATTGTTACGTAATTATTTTGATGGTCTAACCAAATCATTTTCAGATCTGTAACTATAAAGGTTTAGAATTTTAAAAACTGTAGAAAATAAGTATTATATAAGTATCATGTACACTGTTAAAAAAAATAGAAATTTGCTTCCATTACATGTAACATGTACATTTAAAATATTTAATGTTGTCGATGAAAATGAAGTTATAAGTAACTTAAATTTAACATTTATTTACATTAATTTCATGCAAATTTACATAAAATTTAATGAAAAATGTACTAAACTTGGTAAAATTTTATGAAAAGTACATTAAATTTCATGTACATGTATCCAAATATATTTTTCGATTGCAAATACATTAAATTTAATTTATTGTCATAAAATTGAATTTAATTTATGTAACTTAAAAGTACATTAAATTCATTTCATGACATTTTTAAATGTATATAAATATTATATGTAATTCTCTTTTAAACGAAAAAGCGAATACTAATAAATAAAGTTAAAAGAATTAGATATTATATTTATATAATTTGTAACGTAAACGTTTATCGTTTTGACAAAATTAAAAGCGTAGAATGAATTTTCAATCTCTTACTAATCGTAAAACTTGTACAAAATATTACAATTTGTATGATATTTTCGGCACAAGAAACATATTGCGAAATATGTTATGACGATATATAATGTAAAATCGTTTCTTAGAAAAAAACATTATTGATTTTTACAATGAAATTGTACAATTGAAATGAAAGAAATAGCTTCTTTTGCTTTCAGCAGCCGGAAAAATTGCTTATCACAAAAACTTCCGTGCGGACAATAGTAATTACGGCCAAAAAGTGAGAACTATTTGCAAGCAAAGTTGTTCAACTTATGCATGACACGCGTTTATACACGCAGCTTACCGCCTCGTTTCCTCTTTCTCTCTCTCCTTGTCATCGCGCTCGCTCGGTTCTCTTTGGCACGCATAGGCTCGCGAAAATTAGATGACCAGCTATCCTCCGACTTTACTACACTCACCTGCAAAACAAGAATACACGCAACGAGTTAATTATGTTTTGTCCGCAAATCCTGATCCTTATGTGGATAACAAGCCTCCGCATTTCGCATGCGTTTCTAAAGTGCTTTTTAGCATCTGTTATTTTAATAAAGAAAGAAAGCTTTTTCATGCAGACTTGCAGAGAGAATAAAATAAAAAACTTCTAATAAGACTTCATATTATCGTTATAATTGTAAGAAACGGCAAAAAAACTATTTTGGTACACTTTCGAATTCTCTTGAAAAAAGAGAGTTCTTTAAAAGAACTAAATTGCTTTAATCCAAAGAACATGTTTTACTTTAAATCCCACGTCTTATTGTTTCTGCAATAACATTAGCATTGCCAACACTCGAACGCTCGAGGATTTGCTACAAAAAATTGGACGCTTCGAGATACTTACAATTAGATACAATTGTAACCAGTCAGAAAA
>Ga0157363_1006149_pt1 | contig 11271 bp, 2 predicted proteins | sample AttsexASBM1_FD_111477 | JGI IMG/M metagenome (GOLD analysis project Ga0157363, IMG submission 111477) | Fungus gardens microbial communities from leaf cutter ant in Ribeirão Preto, State of São Paulo, Brazil - Atta sexdens ASBM1 | ecosystem: Host-associated > Fungi > Mycelium > Unclassified ...
CGATCAATGGCACACGGCCTGGCTGACCAGCACTTCCGGTCTTATGAAGAAGTAAAAAATTGGATCGATTCGTGGATAGCCTCAAAAGATGACCAGTTTTTTCGACGCAGGATTCGTACGCTATCCGAAAGATGGGAGAAAGTAGTGGTCAGCGATGGACAATACTTTGAATCATAAATGTATAACCAGTTTTTTTACAATAAAGCCTCGAATTTCGGAAAAAAAACGGCGGAAGCAAAGTTGTACACCTAATAAAACATATTATTTTTATGTTATTTGTTTATTTACTCATAAATTATTTTAAGAAATGTTGAAGATCAATTTAAATTTGGAAAATATTTAAATAATAGAATAATACAATTATAGTATGTTAAATTAATATGCGAATATGTTCAAAATTCAACAAAAAAATGTTAACAAAGGGACAAATTTTAATTAATACAAAATGTTTTCTTCTCTCTATACATTAAAAGAAAGATCGAAATCATTAATAAAATAAATTTTTACTTAATTTAATTTTATTAGTAATTAAAATAAAATTAAAAATAATTTTGTGGTTCCAAGAATAAATGTTATAAGCCTCAGCGTTATTGATTTTTAATATAGACTAAACAAAAATTTCTCAAATCTAAATAATATTTTCTCGAATAGTACTAAACAAACATTTTCTTGTTGGGAATAAGTATTTATTAAACGTAAATATATATTATTTGATTTAAGCATTATTTTCTTTTTTTAAATAAATATTTATTTGCTGTACGGAAATGTTTATCCAGTATTATTCCAGACAATATTACTTAAGAATTTTTTCAGTGTATTTATAAGATAACATGATATAATTTGCAAACAATTGGAATGTACTTACTTATTTGCGAATTATATAGCTTATCACCTTACAAATACATTATTTACGTACTCACAATCATTAGAGATTTATACAGATATTTTACTTATATGTAAAAGTATCTACATTTTTCCGGAAGTTGCGGTACTGATTCTTACCGAGATACTTAAATCTTTAATCATGGAGTTGATAATAGTAAAAGGGAAATATCGAATCATGTTCTAAGTTATGCAAATAGCCTGCTAATAATGTATTAAATCCTCGAGCAAACAATGAAATAATTAATTCTCTAGCTCCCTGAAGGACTAAGGGAAACCTTCAAATCCTTCGAGAGGGCAAAGCTTAGGATTAAAACAAACACGGTTCGATAACCACGGAAGGAATATTATCAGTTTGTGCATAAAACTGGATAAATTATGAGAACGAGTTGTGTCTGCAGACACATGAAATATTATACTTGCTAATTAATGATGTCTTACCGCAGAATAAATAAAAATAAAATAAAACTCTTTAGCAAAAATTTAGACAAATAAAATATATTTTTGAATCTATAAAAAAATAATATTTTATTGTAAATTATTTACAATTTTTAATATGCTTATTTTAAGATTAAATTATTAATGTCTTTCTAAGATATTTATTGGCACCAATATTATTAATTACTTGTCAATGCATTTCAATTCTATTCATGATTACATTTTAAGACTGAAAAAGATTTTGGCACGCGGTTTGCAGAATTGAATATATGTACAAGTTCAATCCAAAATTTATTTAAGCACTGAAATTCAGTTTAATCGAAAATGTAGGATTATTTCTCTTAATTGATCTACAAAAATAAGTTTTTAAAAGATGCTAGAACAATGTTATAATTGTAATAACAAATTAACGTTGTTAAATAAGAAATGAATGGAATAAATAAGGCAAATAAATAAGGCAAAAAAATTATGAAAGCATAAAATATCTTATGTTTTAAAATATGTCGTTGTATTCCGAAAGAGAATCGAATACCTTTATACAGACACACGATTTAAGGAGCAAGAAAATTCGGTCTTGCTCAAAGTTTCGCGGCTGATTTCGCGAGTTCGATAGCCTGCACAGTGACAGATACTTCAGTATGGAGTATCTGTCTGATCGAGGAGAACCACGCGAATAAGTGCTCCTCATTCAGAAAAGGTCAGTCGGCGTTCTGAGATTTTACAGCATAAAATTCTTTAATAATCGCTCAGAAGAATTGACATTACGCGAGTATTGCGAGCAGAAGAAAACAATAAGGGGGGGGGGGAGAGAGAGATAGAAGGAGTGGTGCTGGAAACTGCGGGCAATCTTCGCAATCTTCAAAATATCGCTTTAATGTTGCCTTAGCGACTTTTCCGTGAGTTCACGTACCAATCCTTCTCAAGGAAGATATTGCCACCCTGGCATTACAGCCTCACTGTATATTTCGAAACGATCGGTCACACAGGCGTTAGCCAGGTGTATTGATTTACGTATCGTATACGGAGGCGAGCAAGAAAAAAATCAAGTGCAATTATCGATATGAATCTCAGTTTTGCATAGATGTGTTGTAATTTGATTATTAGTAATTTTAACTTAAGGAAAAGTACATCTATATAATATTATTGAAAAAATATCATTGAATAAAAAATATAATAAAATGACTTGAGCAAGAAAAATCATCTGTGTGTGAATGTATATTCTATTTTCTTGTACTAAGAAAAAAAATATAATAACTGTATAAATATAATTATCATTAGATTATTACTAACATTATAGCAGCAATAATACTGTAAAAATGGAACTAACCATAATTCTTTTACGTAATTATAGTTACAAATATCGAACATTTTTCTCTTACACACATACAGTGCATCATTTTAATTCTCTTCATTACGTCGGTAAATCGCGAAGTATCGCATTCGTGACTTTAATGGTCAATGAAAGTATTTTATAGCAATCGATTCTAAAGTTACCGAAGCAAAAAAATATCCGAATGCGATTTATTGTAGTAAGAATATCGTGGTTCACCTTTCTTCTCATTCGATACCCTCTTCCCGCAAGGAAGTTATTTCCGTTACTTCAACGAAATGAGCGTTCAATGTATACACAAGATTGTTGAACTACTGCGCGTGATCACGGAATCGGCTCGTTTGCGAGGATGAGCACTATGTTTTGGGTAGACGCTTCGTCTTGTTGTCAGTTCCGTAGCTCGCTACGATGATCCTTCATTCCGGCCATTCGAGATTCGACAGGATAGCTTTAGGGAGATAATAAAGCCGATCACTGAGTTGTAGTAGTGACAAATGACGCACAGCGTGGCATCGAATCATCGACATGGATTCGCAAATTTGCTGGTAGACGCGCGATTCGTTTAATTCGCTTTCGATGAATTAAATGAATAGATGCATGAGAGGAAACAGAGCCAGTAAAAATCTCCGAAGCTGATACATCTTCGATGAATTCATGCGCGTATCGAGGCGTATAGACCAATTTCTCGATTTTTTTTATAGCAACAAAACAATTTTATGTGGCAAAGTAATTAGTACCAAGAAAGAACAATTTTTTGCTGGAATATCTAAAATTTAACTAGATATAGATCTGAAAAATGATTTTACTGAATTATCAAAATAATAATGTAGGATGCTCAAGCATAATAAATGTTACAAAAAATTTTGACATTTTAGAAACTATCTCGAGCATTTTACATTCATTTTGATGGTCCAATCAAATTAGTTTCATATCTGTGTATATCCTAGCTAAATTTTTAGATATTTTGGCAAAATAATTATTTCCATATAGAAATACATATTCAAAAATAAATACAGACTATATTTGTATCCATCATTAATTAATTACTGGAACATCTAAAAAAATTTTTCACAGAAACAGAATTTTTCAGCGCAAAGGATTACATTAAAAAAAAATTATGTCAATCGTAAAAGTCGATTGACAAGTTCGTCCAAGTTATCTTGATGGAAATTCACGTGCTCATCAGAGCGGCCATTAATCTCTCTACTGTTTCAATTGAACTGATTATCACACAACACGCCAGCGGCGCATTTTCGTGCCGAGATTAACAGGACGAGCGTTGCCTAATCGAAGAATAATTCGTGATTAATCTCCTAGACGCGATTAATCTTCCATAATGGTCTAACCCGCTTGCTAATCGATGCAAATCCGCCTCCGCGGGTCGAAATTGAGTTCGTTAGTGTTCAAATACACGAAAAGAACAGTTTGACTGAAATATCTAGAAATTAATTAATATAAATCTGAAAATAATTTCAATGAATATCGAAAACAATTATATTGAATGCTCAAGTTAGTTTGCTAAAATATTAACATTTTTTTGCTGATTATATTTAAATTTTCTACATAATTATTTGGATAACTCATTAAAATTATTTTTAAATCTGTATCTATATACTTAAATTTGTAGATACTTCAGTAAAATCGTACTTTCCATCATCTTTAAAATTTTTAACTTAAAATCTTGCATAATACGTAAAATTAATAAACAATTAATACAATATTAATTGAATTTTTTATAAAAACAGCCTACATGATTCGCCAATTTTTTGAAAAGTAAAATAGAAATTTAAAGTTTTATGAATTTAAAATCATTTTCTTTGTAATATATATATTTGACGTTCTACCGGATCACCCGCGTGCAAAAATTAGCGCAATAAATGTTCGAGGTCTCAAGTTCGTTATTCGTATGTGGATGTATTTTCGAAAAAAATCCAATATGGATTTTTTTCAATATGGACAACCGAGAAGCGACCAATATCGCCATGAAAATGTAACATTTTCTTGCTTATTACTATACTACTGTACTGTTCCCTAATTGACTTGAAAATAATTACTTCTAGGATGTTTCATTGATTTTTGGGCATGCAAGCGATCCGATTGAAATGTCTCATGTGTGTGTGTGTGTGTAAAATAAAAACTATTATTAATTATTAAAATAAGAATTATTAATATTATTATTAATCATCCATGTCATAGATATTAAAAACTAGCAGTTTTCTTAAGCGGACATATTATCAGTATTTTTCCTTTTAATTAATGTGTGCCATCTGCGCACGCAATTATAATAAAGAATTGCGGCCGCGAAAAAACGCTTGCAGATTGTTCGATACTCCTGTGGGAACGGTCGGAGCTAATTTCGCACGAATATTTTTTCGTTTTATTATTTTCTGCGGTATATCGACGCATGCCATCTGCCGCGGTGGACTGCCAATCGTCGCCAGGAAATTCATTAGGAAAATACTCGTGGTGGTAGCGTTATGGCGAACGCGGTTTCGGTGGTGTATATAGAGAAGCTAGACGTCGGGAGCGGATGAGGGGTGGGTTTAGGAGGGATGGCAGTAACACAAAACCGAGTCGAACCGACCGATGTGGGGCTGTACAATCGAGAGCAAAATCGATAACTCATCCGCCGGTTCCGCGCTCCACCTGCTCTATCCCCCGGTATGTCAATCACGACGCGACGCGGCGTTATCGGCGATGCCGAGTGTGCAAACTGTCGACGATCGACGACGCGAATTTATCGCGTTGTTATACGGCGTGGCGGCGCGGTGGGTGTAGTCCGTCGTACGCGTGTCCGAATAAAGACCCATTTAGAACGATTGTTAATGCTACATCGATTGCAGTAACGATGCCGTTACAATAGCCTATGATATTGTCGAATAAATCACATCTCCTTTTCACAAGCGTTGCTGATATTTTCGAGCTCGAGTTAGCGATAATTGTATTTCAAATCGACCTATTATATGTATTTCAGATGTCCCTATATATAAAAATGCATATGAACATATTGTTAAGTAAGATCCGCCCCTTGACCAAAAATAAGATAAAATAGAATTTCTCTTATTTGATTTATTCTTATCAATTTAAATTTTACTTATAACTACATATTTATAATATTTATATTTTTCCCCTTGGAAAATGACGTTCACCAGTTATTGCGAAATATCTCTATATGCTTTGATAGTAAGTCTCGAATTGGTGAAACATTTATATAGAATAAGAGAGATCAAGAATCCCAATTGAGATGATAATTTTCGCAATAAGTTCCTTACAGTGTTTTAAGATGTTTATTAACACTATTATTAAATTGATGATCGATGATTGCATTCAGCAGAGAAAGCAACTTTACAACTATTGCAAAATTTTTTAATATAATATTGATCTTGTCCTTAGTTCCTCACTAGATCTACATATATAATCCAATCGTATTAATTATGAACAGTCCTTCAGTTTATAATTTCAATACCAAATCGGCGTACAATTTTATGAAATATGTATTTGCAAATTTGCATGTAAACATTATTAAATACTATTAAGATCCGCTTTGCTCAAAAATACGTATTTCGTTCATAAAAAACAGAGGATTGAAAGATTATACAAGAGATTATACATAAATTATTAGATGACTTCTCTGTTTGATTTATTTTTATCAGTTTATATTCACTTATACAATAATTGTATATATATATATATATTTCCTTAAATATTCTAATATTATGCAGTCTTGGATATAAATATAAAGCCTTTAATTTATTGCATTTTCTTGAAAAAAGCGGTAATAAAAGCTGTAAGAGAATTAACAAAATATTAAAATTATTATAAAAATAAATATTATTTTTTAATAAATCCGTTTTTAACTTTTTTTTTGTTAGGTATAGAACGTTTAATTATGTCAATTTGATTCTGTTTTATATAAGAAAACATAATTTCCAATTCAATATAATGATACATTATCTTTTATAAAATTGTTATTTATACTAACTTTCAATACTAGTGCTCCTTCATATAATATACAATTTTTTTCTATTTAACAATGTCATACAAGTGCGTCAAGTACCGTCTACGTGCTCGAAAGAGATCAGCAGTAACGAAAATCGATAATTCAGTCTAGACTGCAGCATTATTGCAGCACTTTACTTATTGAAATTTGCAACAGGAGAGAGTTGTGTAGCAGAGAATTTCCTGATTTCTGCTTCATTAGAAATGTAAATTATTGTTGACATTCTATAAACCCCTGCGTTAACGCAAACATTACGGAAATATTGTGTCAATTAAATTTTTAAGTAATTAAATAATGAAATACATTCTGCGTATATGTATACGCATATGAAACCACGTGAAATAAATTATTATTAATGCAAGAATTTTCTTTCAAAATATGACGTTGCAATTTTGATAGCATGCGAGAATTATTACTTCTAAATTAATCTTAGCAAGAATGTTACTTACGTATTCGGAAATTTGAGCGCACAATGAACGACATTACATACCTGAAATGTAAAAAGAGAAGCAATATGTTAGTATTAATAAAATTGAAATCAAAATTCATTCAGTTGATACACAATGGAAAACCTTAATATAATAATGGATTAATCCACATGTATGTAATCAAACATGAAATATTAGTAAAAATGGATGAGTGATCAGAGCTCTCTATTTATCCTAGAGATTGAGCTAACACAAAATTTGAGAGTTTTTGCAGAAATGTGCAAATAAATGTTATTTTCTCATCATTTTAACTTTAGAATTTATTTTGTCTGTTTTTGTAAAATGTTGGTCCACTGTTGCCACAATTTTCAATTAGAGAATTATAATAAAAAAAAACTGCAAATCAACGACATTATTTCGTTCATAAAAAACAGATGGTTGAAAGATTATACAAGAGAAAGATAAAATCTACGTTTCACGTACTAGCATTCGTCATGTATGAATAATGTGAATTTCAAAAACTGATGAGCACTAAATTATTAGAAATGATGATTTAGCAGATATGTAAGATTCCAAGAAGAATTTCAGTAACAAACGATTGCGTCGTTGCCTTTGAAAAAAGATACACTCGGCCTGACAAATTGCGCTATATCCCGATGCCACATTCGAGAAGAGCATTCGTCGAAACCGGCGCTGCGAGAGTGTGCGGTGCCCATAATGGAATCGGAGAGATTACGAGAGCGCGGATTTCCCTTCAAAAAGTGCGTCTCTCTTGGGATGCCTCTTTTTGTAGGTCGTAATCTCGGCTCATGAACGCGAGCCCTTAGATATTTCATAATTTTTCGTCGGCGCTTGTCGTAATCCACGCATAACACAAGAAGGTACCTTTCTTATTGTCCCACGAATCAGGATTCGGCAAGCCAATTATTGAGGAGGATCTAGAAGATCCAATAAATTCCTAGGCTCCTAAAATGGCCGGATTATCGAATGTTCAATGTTATGATAATAGGTTTTACAATCCCCTATATATGTTAAAATTGTTAACTTGAAAGCCAAACCAAAATTTAAAACTCCTTACGTCGAACATCTTCCTGATTCAAAATTCTTTGAATTTTATTGTATGTTTCTAATCTTTAACTTAAAATCCTAATATATTTAAAGATCTTAAAATATTTATATTTAAAATTTACAAGATTTACGATTTATATTATTACATTGACTAAGTTTTCCCTTATATTGACCTCGTTTACGAGGATCGGGGCCAATCAAATATTAAAGAAGAAAGAAGATATTCATTATATACAAATTTTGTACACAGATGGCAAGTATTTGTAATAAATTTAACATTTTACGTATTTCAAATAGTCCATCCAAATTTTTGTGTTAATTTAACATAAGATGTCAATAAGTAAAAAATGAAGAATGTTATGTAAAAATTTAACACAAAATTTAACACAAAAAATATAATACTAATACAATTTATAAGCAAATTGTCAGTGTTATGTTTGTGCATATTTTTTAAATAAAATTAACATTTATAATATGTTAAATTAACACATTTTATTCATTTATCTTAGAATTTACGTTTTTTTAAAAATACATTATTTTTATGTTTATTTACAAATTGTGTTATTTTAATATTAAGAAATGTTGAATATCAATTTAATACAAAATGTGTGTGTGTGTGTGTGTGTGTGTGTGTGTGTGTTGTTCAAACAACACAATTATATTATGTTAAAGTATGTTACCTTGAATGTAAATAATTTAACACAACAATTTTAATGAGGACCGAAGTTTTAGCACAAATAGTGTAGTAGCAAAAATGTTCGTTTTATTATGTATAAATAATTCTATGAAGGACTCGATGAAACAGTCCAACTTTGTCAATATTTTAAAATAAGATTGTTTCGACTTTAATTTCGTTCATGTTCGTAGAAAAAATAAGATGGACCGTTACTGCACTGTCTGCTTTCTCCAGTCGAAGGGAAACGTCCGAATTCAGCAGAATCTACCGAGTGGAAGTAGTGCTCTAATCGCGCGAGAAGATGAGAAGACCGAAATGCACTATTAGCGCGACGCATCACGTGGCAATTTTATCCTGGGATGAAATCTTCTTTCCTCCTTCCCTTCTCTTGCATCGCCGCGTCGTCCTTCGTAACACGGACGTGCGGCATTGTTCGACCTTGTCGTCGGCGATGGCGAGTCTTATCTCAGTGGTCGCGCGTGACTGGGCCCCCGACGGAAGACAGTGGGGATGGCTACGGTCGAAAGTCCAGAGAGAGTGACGAGGGTGTCAAGAATAAGGACAAGGAGTGGAGAAGAAAGAGGAGAGAGTACGACGCGACGGCGACGTCCGATAACGTTCCTCTCTCGCTTCTCGTGACGCACAAAACGCCTCGGTGATGCCGACGCGTTTCAAAACGCCAGTCGATGCAGTGCTGCGATTCCGCAACCCCCGCAGCATCCCTTCCGCTTGCTTCTCTCCCCCTTCACAGACCCATATTCGCAGACCGACGTTCCTTCAATTGTAACATGAGCATGATGAAACAGCGTATTTTGCGTTGGGAGATCGCTATTTTTGTAGGAAATTTAATTATCGATACGTTCGACTGAATTAAAGGCGATGAGCTCAAATCCATTTCAGTGAAGAATAGAATTTTAACTAATACAAATTTTTGCAAGAGAAAGAGGGAGAATTTTTTCACGTATAATACCTATGTGAAATTGCACTGAAAAAAATTTTTGGAAAAAAATAAACAAAATTCTGATCATATCAATTAAAATTCTGGTTATATCTAATTCTGCTCTAGAATCATATGAGATACATTCAATCAGAAAATTCTGTCCATTTCCAATCAAAATTTTAATTAATGCAAGCAAACACTTTTTCCAGTGCATATTATATTCTTGTGGAATTATTTTGGATAAATAAAAAACAAACTGAGATCAAAATTATTGCAAAGGTAAGCACTGTTTGTCAATTTCATTTTTTTTTTCAAGCACTGTTTGATAAAAAGTCATTTTTTTCTTTGCAATGTATTAACATACCTCGAAGGTAATATACCTATAAGGTAATTCGAGAGAAGACACCACTTTGTTTATAATTTTTTTATAGAAACATGCATCGACCATATTGACTGTGCAAAAGCGTATGGTAAACAGTTGCGCAGTTATCGGCAGAGATAAACGTGTTCATGCCAACGTCGATTGGTAAAGATTATACGAAATAAAGATAGGTCGTGAAACATGCTCTTTGTAATATTTGGTATGCTAATAGCTAAGATCTATATTTCGATGCTTACTATAAAACCGGGCAAATGATATACGGTTTTAATCAGTGTTCCCTGGAGGTCATGTGGATGATATAGATTATAATTTGTAATATTCTTATACGCGTAAAAGTTGCAATTGAATATTCCTCTTACATTTGGAGATAAAATAACACAGTAAATACAAAGCACAGTTTTTCCTGCTTGAAACCGTCATTAAAACGATTTTATGAATTAAAATTTTGGATGCTTTATATATATAATTCAAAATATTTTAAGTTAATGAAATATTGTTTAAATAATAATAGTCCGAATAAAATATGTCCAACTTACTAAATTACTGTCTTTCATATTTCGTCAATTTATGTTTTATCATACCTTTATGTGTTATGTACTTATAGCTTAAACCCTTGATTATGGACTATAAATAAATAAAATATGCAAGTTTATATTGCATCATATTATTTAAATGTTTGTGACATCTTTTCCCATAGAAGGTGGCATTTTATCCGTATATAGAGGGAAGATGCCACTTTTGCAAGATATGACAATTTTTTCTAATACGGAACATCAAAAGTTTAATTCATTAAATAAAGAAAAGTTGCTAGACTATAAATAATAAATTTTTTCGTTCGTTAATTCAATAACATTAAGAAGTTATTCAGGAATAAAGGCTTAAGAATGTGGCGTCTTTCCCCAATGACCTTACATGTTCTGCCATAGTACATATCCTGAAGATTTTTCCGCGTTGAACAATGCCCCGTTAACATTTACATTACATCAGGATTTTTATTAAATTGAAATATAATAGTAAATTAGGATAGTTTGAGCTAATTTTCTCTAATTTACTGAACATTCTATGCAAATTTTAATGGTATCATGTTCAGCGTGAAATTTTCGAAATATGTATCGTGACACTTTGGA
>Ga0157363_1006150_pt1 | contig 11271 bp, 10 predicted proteins | sample AttsexASBM1_FD_111477 | JGI IMG/M metagenome (GOLD analysis project Ga0157363, IMG submission 111477) | Fungus gardens microbial communities from leaf cutter ant in Ribeirão Preto, State of São Paulo, Brazil - Atta sexdens ASBM1 | ecosystem: Host-associated > Fungi > Mycelium > Unclassified ...
AATCGTTAAGGTAGGCAGTAATAGAAAAGAAATCGAGGCAAAAATGAGCAAAGTCAGACTCGCTATCATCGGTAACGGCATGGTCGGCCACCGCTTTATTGAGGATCTTCTCGATAAAGCCGACGCCGACCGTTTCGACATTACCGTGTTCTGTGAAGAACCCCGCAAGGCGTACGACCGTGTGCACTTGTCTTCCTACTTCTCCCATCATACCGCCGAAGAGCTTTCTCTGGTGCGTGAAGGTTTCTACGAGAAGCACGGCGTAAAAGTGCTGGTGGGCGAACGCGCTATCACCATCAACCGTCAGGAAAAAGTGATCCACTCCAGCGCCGGACGTACGGTTTTTTACGACAAGCTGATCATGGCGACTGGCTCATACCCGTGGATCCCGCCGATCAAAGGCTCGGAAACGCAGGATTGCTTCGTTTATCGTACCATTGAAGACCTGAAAGCCATCGAAAATTGCGCCCGCCGTAGCAAACGCGGTGCGGTCGTCGGCGGCGGCCTGCTGGGTCTGGAAGCGGCAGGCGCGCTGAAAAACCTCGGCGTTGAAACCCACGTCATCGAATTTGCCCCGATGCTGATGGCCGAACAGCTGGACCACATGGGCGGTGACCAGCTGCGCCGTAAAATCGAAAGCATGGGCGTGAAGGTTCACACCAGCAAGAATACAAAAGAGATCGTTCAGGAAGGTACCGAAGCGCGTAAAACCATGCGCTTTGCCGACGGCAGCGAGCTGGAAGTGGACTTCATCGTCTTCTCCACCGGTATTCGTCCGCGCGACAAAATGGCCACCCAGTGCGGTCTGGCCGTGGCGCAGCGCGGCGGGATCATGATTAACGATTCCTGCCAGACCTCCGACCCGGATATCTACGCTATCGGCGAGTGCGCCAGCTGGAACAACCGCGTTTACGGCCTGGTGGCGCCAGGCTACAAAATGGCGCAGGTTGCCGTTGACCACATTCTCGGCACCGAAAACGCCTTCACCGGCGCAGACATGAGCGCCAAGCTGAAGCTGCTGGGCGTGGACGTGGGCGGCATCGGCGATGCGCACGGTCGTACCCCGAACTCACGCAGCTACGTCTACCTCGACGAAAGCAAAGAAGTCTATAAACGCCTGATCGTCAGCCAGGACAACAAAACCCTGCTCGGCGCGGTACTGGTGGGTGACACCAGCGACTTCGGTAACCTGCTGCAGCTGGTGCTGAACGCCATCGAGCTGCCGGAAAATCCGGATGCGCTGATCCTCCCGGCCCACGCCTCCAGCGGCAAGCCGTCTATCGGCGTGGACAAACTGCCGGACAGCGCGCAGATTTGCTCCTGCTTCGACGTCACCAAAGGCATGCTGATCTCCGCCATTAACAAGGGCTGCCACACCGTGGCGGCGCTGAAAGCGGATACCAAAGCCGGTACCGGCTGCGGCGGCTGTATTCCGCTGGTCACGCAGGTGCTGAACGCCGAGCTGGCGAAACAGGGCATCGAAGTGAACAACAACCTGTGCGAGCACTTCTCCTACTCTCGCCAGGAGCTGTACCACCTGATTCGCGTGGAAGGCATTAAGTCCTTCGACGAACTGCTGGCGAAACACGGCCAGGGCTACGGCTGCGAAGTCTGTAAACCGACCGTCGGATCCCTGCTGGCCTCCTGCTGGAACGAGTACGTGCTCAAGCCCGAGCATACGCCACTGCAGGACACCAACGACAACTTCCTGGCGAACATCCAGAAAGACGGTACCTACTCCGTCATTCCACGCTCAGCCGGTGGCGAAATCACGCCGGAAGGGCTGGTCGCCGTGGGCCGTATTGCCCGTGAATTCAACCTGTACACCAAAATCACCGGCTCCCAGCGTATCGGCCTGTTTGGTGCGCAGAAGGACGACCTGCCGGAAATCTGGCGTCAGCTGATTGAAGCGGGCTTTGAAACCGGTCACGCGTATGCCAAAGCGCTGCGCATGGCGAAAACCTGCGTGGGCAGCACCTGGTGCCGCTACGGCGTGGGCGACAGCGTGGGCTTCGGCGTGGAGCTGGAGAACCGCTACAAAGGTATTCGTACCCCGCACAAAATGAAGTTCGGCGTCTCCGGCTGTACCCGCGAATGTGCGGAAGCGCAGGGTAAAGACGTGGGGATCATCGCCACCGAGAAAGGCTGGAACCTGTACGTGTGCGGCAACGGCGGGATGAAGCCACGCCACGCGGACCTGCTGGCGGCAGACCTCGATCGCGACACCCTGATTCAGTATCTCGACCGCTTTATGATGTTCTACATCCGCACCGCCGATAAGCTGACCCGTACCGCCTCGTGGCTGGATAATCTGGAAGGCGGCATCGACTACCTGAAGTCGGTCATCATCGACGACAAGCTGGGCCTGAACGAGCATCTGGAAGAAGAGATGGCTCGCCTGCGCGACGCGGTGATTTGCGAATGGACAGAAACCGTGAACACCCCGGCGGCGCAGACGCGCTTCAAACACTTTATCAACAGCACCCAGCGCGACCCTAACGTACAGGTTGTGGCAGAGCGCGAACAGCATCGTCCGGCGACGCCTTATGAACGTATTCCGGTGACTCTGGTGGAGGAAAAGGCATGAGCCAGTGGGTAAACATCTGCAACATTAACGATATTCTGCCCGCCACCGGCGTCTGTGCGCTGCTGGGTAACGAGCAGGTCGCGATTTTCCGCCCTCGTCATGACGAACAGGTTTTTGCCATCAGCAATATCGACCCGTTCTTCAACGCCAGCGTGCTCTCCCGCGGCCTGATTGCGGAGCACCAGGGCGAGCTGTGGGTTGCCAGCCCGCTCAAAAAGCAGCGCTTCCGCCTGACCGACGGGCACTGCATGGAAGATGAAAGCCACTCCGTGAAGCACTACGACGCCCGCGTGAAGGACGGCAAGGTGCAGCTGAAGGCGTAACCCCCAGCCTTTTCAATAGGAAAGGCTTATGACCCCTTATGGGTAACGGCAGGAAAAACCGTATGTTCTGTACGATTCCTGCTGTTATCCTGACGTCAACTCTTACCCCCTCCATGAATGCTGCGAGGTAACGTCGTGGATCACCTGCCGATTTTTTGTCAATTACGCAACCGCGACTGCCTGCTCGTGGGCGGCGGCGACGTGGCTGAGCGCAAAGCGCGCCTGCTGCTGGAAGCGGGCGCTCGACTGACCGTCAACGCCCTCGACTTCGCCCCGCAGTTTAACGTCTGGGCCCAGGAAGGGATGCTCACGCTGGAACAGGGGGAATTTAATGAATCCCTGCTGGATACCTGCTGGCTGACCATCGCCGCGACGGATAACGATGAAGTGAACCAGCGCGTCAGCGACGCCTGCGAAGCGCGCCGCATCTTCTGCAACGTGGTGGATGCGCCGAAAGAGGCCAGCTTTATCATGCCGTCGATTATCGACCGTTCGCCGCTTATGATCGCGGTGTCGTCCGGCGGGCGATCGCCGGTTCTGGCCCGCCTGCTGCGGGAAAAGCTGGAGGCCGTGCTGCCCCAGCACCTTGGTCAGATTGCGCAGTACGCCGGGCAGCTTCGTTCCCGCGTGAAGCAAACCTTCTCGACCGTCGGTGAACGTCGCCGCTTCTGGGAAAAATTCTTTGTTAACGACCGGCTAGCGCAGTCGCTGGCGAATCAGGATGCGAAAGCCGTTGAAGAGACGACCGAGCAGCTGTTCATCGAACCGCTGGATCACCGCGGTGAAGTGGTGCTGGTCGGGGCTGGTCCCGGCGACGCGGGCTTGCTGACCCTAAAAGGGCTACAGCAGATCCAGCAGGCCGATATCGTGGTGTACGATCGCCTGGTCTCCGATGACATCATGAACCTGGTGCGCCGCGACGCCGACCGCGTATTCGTCGGCAAGCGAGCGGGCTACCACTGCGTGCCGCAGGAGGAGATTAACCAGATCCTGCTGCGCGAGGCGCAGAAAGGTAAGCGCGTGGTGCGCCTTAAGGGCGGCGATCCGTTTATCTTTGGCCGCGGCGGCGAGGAGCTGGAAACGCTGTGCAACGCGGGCATTCCGTTCTCCGTGGTGCCGGGCATCACGGCGGCGTCCGGGTGTTCAGCCTACTCCGGTATTCCGCTGACCCACCGTGATTACGCTCAGAGCGTGCGCCTGGTGACGGGCCATCTGAAAACCGGCAGCGAGCTGGACTGGCACAACCTGGCCGCTGAAAAGCAGACGCTGGTGTTCTACATGGGGCTGAACCAGGCCGCGACAATCCAGGCAAAACTGCTGGAGCACGGTATGGAGGCAAATATGCCGGTCGCGCTGGTGGAAAACGGTACCGCCATTACGCAGCGCGTGGTGGATGGCGTGCTGACTCAGCTCGGCGAACTGGCGCTGCAGGTAGAGAGTCCGGCGCTGATTATTGTTGGCCGCGTGGTTGAGCTACGCGAGAAACTGAACTGGTTCTCCAACCACTGACGCATATTCTCCAAATTTCGAGTAGTCCTTAACCGGACTACTCCCCTCTTACCGCTGTCGATAACATACCGCCCTGAAATGGAACTTTTCCATTTATTCCCTTGAGTTACATCCAGATTAAAATTTAAGACAAGGAATGCGTATGTTCAAACTGGCAAAAGCCGCCGTTCTGGTTGGCCTGTTATCGACCCTGACCGCCTGCACCGGTCACGTGCAAAACACGAAAAATAACTGCAGCTACGATTACCTGCTGCACCCGGCGATCTCCATTTCGAAGATCATCGGTGGCTGCGGCCCGGCGGCACAGCAGTAAGCGATTTTCAGGCGTAAAAAAACCGGGAATTTCCCGGTTTTTTTGCTGGGGTGGTGCGGCCTGATGCCCTCACCCTGGCCCTCTCCCACGGGGAGAGGGAATAAACCCTAAAAACGGTAACGTGGTTACCGTTTTGCTTTTACCTAAGGTTTCGCAACAAAACCAATCGCTTCGTACACCGCTTTCAGAGTCTCGGACGCACGCGCGCTGGCTTTTTCCGCGCCGTCTTTCATCACCTTCTGCAGGAAAGCTTCGTCGTTACGGTAGCGGTTATAGCGCTCCTGCAGCTCGGTCAGCATGCCGGAAACGGCGTCTGCCACTTCACCTTTCAGGTGGCCGTACATCTTGCCTTCAAAGTGTTTTTCCAGCTCAGGAATGCTCTGGCCCGTTACGCCGGAGAGGATATCCAGCAGGTTGGAGACGCCCGCTTTGTTCTGCACGTCGTAGCGCACGACTGGCGGCTCGTCGGAGTCGGTCACAGCACGCTTGAGCTTTTTCACCACCGATTTCGGATCTTCCAGCAGGCCGATAACGTTGTTGCGGTTATCGTCAGACTTGGACATCTTCTTGGTCGGCTCCAGCAGGGACATCACGCGCGCGCCGGATTTCGGAATGAACGGCTCTGGCACCTTGAACACGTCGCCATAGATCGCGTTGAAGCGCTGGGCGATATCGCGGCTCAGCTCCAGGTGCTGCTTCTGGTCTTCTCCCACCGGGACCTGGTTGGTTTGATACAGCAGGATGTCAGCCGCCATCAGTACCGGATAGTCGAACAGACCGGCGTTGATGTTCTCAGAGTAGCGCGCGGATTTATCCTTGAACTGGGTCATGCGGCTCAGCTCGCCGAAATAGGTATAGCAGTTCAGCGCCCAGCCCAGCTGCGCGTGCTCCGGCACGTGAGACTGAACAAAGATAGTGCTCTTTTCCGGGTCGATGCCGCAGGCCAGATACAGCGCCAGCGTATCAAGGGTGGCTTTGCGCAGCTTCTCAGGATCCTGACGTGCGGTAATAGCGTGCAGATCCACGATGCAGTAAATGCAATGGTAGTCATCCTGCATGCTAACCCACTGACGTAACGCACCCATGTAGTTACCAATGGTCAATTCACCTGAGGGCTGTGCGCCACTAAAAACGATGGGCTTAGTCATTTTTCAATTCCTGATGTTCACTGTGCGAAAGCCCGAGTGCGGGCAACAAATCTTTGAAGTGGTCGAACACGACGTCCGGCTCACTCAGCGTGATGGCCTCACCGTAGTTGTAGCCATAGGTTAATCCCACGGAAGGACAGCCTGCCGCTCTGGCAGCCAGAATATCATTGCGGGAATCACCGACAAAGAGCAGCTCCGCAGGCGTTAAGGATAATTTTCCTGCCACCAGCAGAAGCGGTTCCGGGTGCGGCTTTTTGTTCTGCACGTCATCGCCGCCAACAATCACCGAGAAGTACTTTGCGATATCCAGCGCTTCCAGCAGAGGTGCGACGAACGGCGTCGGCTTATTGGTCACCAGCCCCAGCGGGATGCCTTTCGCATGCAGCGCGCTCAGCGTTTCCGCCACGTCCGGGAACAGGAAGCTGCCTTCTTCAACGGTTTGTTCGTAGAAGCGGTCGAACAGTTTGCGCAGTACGCGCAGCTGCTCATCCTGCGGAATGTCGGCGTGATCGACGCTCGGTTTACCCTGTGCGGAACGCTGTGATGCGCGCTCCTGGCGAGCCCAGCTCAGGGCGCGCTCCATCAGCACGTCGGCACCGTTGCCAATCCACGTCACCACGCGTTCTTCTCCCGCAACGGGAAGTTCAAGCGCGTACAGCGCCTGGTCGACCGCGCTCGTTAAGCCTGGCGCGCTGTCGACCAGCGTGCCGTCGAGGTCAAATGCGATACCCCGGGTTGCCTGCAATTTATCCATGACTTACCTTTGCCAGTTCACTGCGCATTTCATCAATCACTTTTTTGTAGTCCGGCTGGTCAAAGATGGCCGAACCTGCAACGAACATATCCGCGCCCGCTGCGGCAATCTCACCGATGTTATTCACCTTCACGCCACCGTCCACTTCCAGGCGAATGTCGTAGCCAGACTCATCGATACGGCGGCGTACTTCTCGCAGCTTATCAAGAGTGTGAGGAATGAACGACTGACCGCCAAAGCCCGGGTTTACGGACATCAGCAGGATCACGTCCAGCTTATCCATCACGTAGTCGAGATAGCTCAGCGGCGTGGCCGGGTTAAACACCAGACCCGCCTTACAGCCGTTCTCTTTGATCAGCTGCAGCGTGCGGTCAACGTGTTCGGAGGCTTCCGGATGGAAGGTGATGATGCTGGCGCCCGCTGCGGCAAAATCTGGGACCAGGCGATCGACAGGTTTCACCATCAGATGGACGTCGATCGGCGCGGTAATACCGTAATTGCGCAGCGCCTTGAGCACCATCGGACCGATGGTCAGATTGGGAACGTAGTGGTTATCCATAACGTCGAAATGGACGACATCCGCACCAGCCGCGAGTGCATTGGCGGTGTCCTCGCCCAGGCGGGCAAAATCGGCCGACAGAATTGAGGGAGCAATCAAAAACTGTTTCATCCGCATCTCCTTGAAATGTGTTTACCGGCGGGCAAAACGGCTCAGGGGCGATAGAGAGCCAGGAGTTCGTCCACCTTTTTACGTGTGCCGCCGTTGCTGCTAATGCTACGCCGCACTTTGACCTGAAAATGCTTCGCGGCTTTATACCATTCGCGCGTATCAGGCGTATCGTGATTCGAAATTAACACTGGAATTCTTTTGCTGACCAGCTTTTCCGCCATCTCTGCCAGACGGGCCTGCTCGGCCGGGCTGAAGCTGTTGGTGTGATAAGCGGTGAAGTTCGCTGTTGCAGACAGCGGCGCGTATGGCGGATCGCAGTAGACCACCGAATTTACGTCTGCCTGCTCCATGCACTCTTCATATGAGAGGCAGTGGAACTCTGCATTCTGCGCTTTTTCAGCAAAGTGATACAGCTCAGCCTGGGGGAAGTAAGGGCGCTTGTAGCGACCAAACGGCACGTTAAATTCCCCGCGCAGATTATAGCGACACAGGCCGTTGTAGCCGTGGCGGTTGAGGTAAAGGAACAACAGCGCACGACGGAACGGGTCCCGGCTCTGATTGAACTCAGCGCGGAACTGATAGTAAACGTCCGGGTTGTTGTTTTCTGGCGTAAACAGCTTGCGCGCCTCATCCACGTACTCGTCGGTACGCGATTTTACGATGTTATAGAGGCTGATGAGGTCGCTGTTGATATCCGCCAGGATATAACGAGAAAAATCGGTATTCAGGAACACCGATCCAGCACCCACAAAGGGCTCGATAAGACACTCGCCTTTCGGCAGGTGTTTTTTTATATCGTCGAGCAGGGGGTATTTGCCCCCTGCCCATTTCAGAAAAGCGCGATTTTTTTTCATGCTGACTAACTGATTACACCTTCTCCGGCTGTGGAGAAAGCTCCGACAGCATCCTGCGCTTTAACATTACTTCAGATCGGCCTGCACCTGATGAATCGGCTTCGCCCACGGGTTTTTCGCCTGAACATCGGCTGGCAGTGTTGCCACGGCGCGTTTCGCTTCATCTTTGGAAGCATACACACCGCTCACCAGCACGTACCACGGCTGCCCGTTACGGGTCGTCTGATAAACCACGTAGTTTTTCAGATTCGATTTTTTCGCCCAACCGTTGAGGTTGTCGTAGTTAGACGAGCTGCTCAGCTGCAGGGTGTAGTTGCTGGATGGCGCAGATTTCAGAGAACCTACGTTACCGGCCGTTTTACCTGCGGCGCTGGATGCAGTCGCAGCTGCAGCAGGTGCTGCTGTTGCGGCGGGCGCAGCCGTGGTCGCCGTGGCTTTCGGTGCAGTCTGCGTGACTGGCGCTTTGGCAGGTTCGCTTACCGCAGCCGTTTCAGTGCGTTTTGGCTGAGCCGTCGCCTTCGCTTCAGGCGCTTTGACGACTGCCTGAGGTTTGGTTTCACGCTTAGGTTCAATCACCGCCTGCTTGCGTTCCGGACGGGGAGCAGTCTGCGTCTGGCGCGGTTTGGTTTCCGTTGCAGCGGTTTGCTGCTGAGCATTACCACCGCGAATCGGCGCGACGGTCGCAGGCTCTGTAGGCAGCGTAGAGTTAACAACAACGTTGTTCACCTGCTCCTGATTTTGCGGCTGCGTCAGCGCATTGTTCAGGTCGCCCTGAACCTCAACGCGCTGCTGGCCTTCTGGCGTAGCAGGTGCCTGGCCCTGATCCGGATTTGAGGAAACGGGCGGCAGAGACACATCCTGCGGCGTCGTTGTGTTTCCAGCAGTCTGCTCTGCAGAAGTGGTTCCCGGCGCTGGCTGCGCGCCATTCGCCTGATCGGATGCATCAGTGCCGGAAAGGTTGATGCTCTTCTCGGTGGAGGCAGTTTGCTCAGTTGAGGTCGTTGACGGTGCTTTCAGCGCAGAGCCAATGCCGACAATCAGCAGCACAAGCACCAGAACGCCAAGCCCCATCATTATGTACTGTCGGGAAGCGGGTTTTTGCGCGGCCGCTTTCTTACGTTTAGGCGGGCGACGCTCTACAGGCTCTTCGTCCATTGAATCTTCTTCGGACTCATAACTCTCTTCTTCTTCTCGCTCTTCTCGCGCGCTGCGGCTGCGTGAAGGGCGACGATCGTCTGCATCCAGATCAACATCGTCAAAGTTGATCTGCGGCTCGTTATCACGTTCTGAAGATTGACGAGAACGACCAGTGCGACGATCGCTGGGATCGGGTTTCAGCTCGTCTTCTGGTTTGAATTCATCCATTTAACACCCCACTCAAAGGCTCATGCCAACGACTTGCATTTTGCCTGAAGCTAAACGACCACCCGTTAAAGTGGCCTGACCTTTCTAGTTGTTACGCCTGCTGACAGTCAGCGATAGCGCCAAGAACAATATCGTGCGGTACTCCACCGCGCACTTCACTCTTCCCTATTGCAAGCGGGAGTACAAGACGCATCTCACCTGCCAATACTTTTTTATCGCGCAACATGTGGGGGAGATACGCCTGGGCAGACATCGCCTGCGGTCCGGTTACCGGGAGGCCCGCACGTTCCAGCAGCGCAATGATGCGCGCGGTGTCTTCCGCGTTGAACTGACCCAAACGTTCAGACGCACGCGCTGCCATGACCATACCGGCAGCAACGGCTTCACCGTGCAGCCAGTTGCCGTAGCCCATTTCGGCTTCAATGGCGTGACCGAACGTATGCCCCAGATTCAGTAAAGCACGTAAGCCGGTTTCACGCTCGTCTGCGGCGACAACTTCCGCCTTCAGCTCACAGCAACGACGAATACAGTACGCCAGTGCCGGACCATCGAGGCGCAGCAGGGCATCCATATTCTCTTCCAGCCAGGTAAAGAACTCACCGTCGAGGATAATGCCGTATTTGATCACTTCAGCAAGGCCGGAGGCCAGCTCGCGTTTTGGCAGGGTTTTCAGACAGTCGAGATCCACCACCACCGATGCGGGCTGGTAGAACGCGCCAATCATGTTTTTGCCGAGCGGATGGTTGACTGCCGTTTTGCCGCCGACGGAAGAGTCGACCTGTGACAGCAACGTCGTAGGAATTTGAATAAAGCGCACGCCACGCTGGTAGCTGGCGGCGGCAAACCCCGTCAGATCGCCCACAACACCGCCGCCCAGGGCAAGCAGCGTCGTATCGCGACCATGCGGTTTTTGCAGTAATGCGGTAAAGACGGTGTCGAGCACCGTCAGGCTTTTGTACTGCTCGCCATCGGGCAGAATCACACTGTCGACTTTCACGCCAGCCTGCTCAAGCAGGTGACGCACGCGGTCGAGATAAAGCGGAGCCAGCGTCTCATTGGTGACCAGCATCGCCTGATCACCCGCTTTCAGTGGTAAGAAGGAAGCTGGATCGTTAAACAAACCAGCCGCGATGGTGATAGGGTAACTACGTTCCCCGAGAGTAACTGTAATCCTCTCCATGACGCGACATCCACCTTAAATGCTTTTACCCGCAGGCGAGTGTATATAAAGCCAGAATCAGTTGCTTTCCAGCATATGAATAATCTGGTTTGCAACCACCTTAGCGCTCTGATCGTCAGTACGAATGGTCACATCTGCAATCTCTTCGTACAGAGGATTGCGTTCACCGGCCAGGGCTTCCAGAACTTCGCGCGGCGGCGTTTCAACCTGCAGCAGCGGGCGCTTTTTATCGCGCTGCGTACGTGCCAGCTGTTTCTCGATGGTCGTCTCAAGATAGACCACTACGCCACGGGCGGAGAGACGGTTGCGGGTTTCGCGAGATTTCACAGAGCCGCCGCCAGTTGCCAGCACAATGCCCTGTTTTTCCGTGAGTTCGTTGATCACTTTTTCTTCTCGGTCACGGAAACCTTCTTCGCCTTCTACGTCGAAGACCCAGCCCACATCAGCTCCGGTTCGTTTCTCAATCTCTTGATCAGAATCGTAAAATTCCATATTGAGTTGTTGAGCTAACTGACGCCCAATAGTGCTTTTGCCGGCACCCATAGGCCCAACCAGAAAGATATTGCGT
>Ga0157363_1006151_pt1 | contig 11269 bp, 4 predicted proteins | sample AttsexASBM1_FD_111477 | JGI IMG/M metagenome (GOLD analysis project Ga0157363, IMG submission 111477) | Fungus gardens microbial communities from leaf cutter ant in Ribeirão Preto, State of São Paulo, Brazil - Atta sexdens ASBM1 | ecosystem: Host-associated > Fungi > Mycelium > Unclassified ...
AAAATTTAAGTATATAAAATGATAAGAAAAAGTAAAATATCAATGTCTCTAAAGTCCGAATAAATATTCATAACTGTTTAAACAAATAAAGTTGGAAAGAGATCAGCTCCTACAAATATCTTAATTTTTTTAATATTAAAAAATCAGGAAAGCAACGTATTTTCTATCTTTCTGGATTAAATAAATGAATCGATCGATTCCTTATATCTCCACCAGACTGCAGCACGAACAAGAGTTCGACTTATAGAGAACGACGGGTTCTTCATTTCTTATCATATAGCAAGTTAAGAGAAAAAGAGAAAATTTTGTACAGGGAAGAAGGAATTTCAACAAACAACGGAGGCAAAAAGCGAGATAGTGAGGACGGAGATGGCGAAGAGTTGATATAGTGGTGGCATTGTCGTGCCACACCATTACAATTTGCAATTATTACATTTCTCGACAAATGGATTGTGCTCGTGACTCGTTGCATCCTAGGAAGGAGAAGCAACGGACGTGATTGCATTGGGGATTTCACGATACGACTTTACGGTCCCAGATATGATCCCGACGAAAAATTCGTCTGATGGCCAATAAAGCTAAATGGCATACGTGTGAGTGTAGCATGTTTATACGTGGGTATTTCTGTGTGTATGTATGTGTGTGTGTGTGTGTGTGTGTGTGTGTGTATGTGGGTGCGATGCGAACATGTGACGAGTCCGCGCACCATATACGTTAACGAAACAGTGGCGCGCTGGATGAGTTATCGGTATTACTTTTATCGTTCGACCGGCAACTTTGCCGCACGCCACGTTACAGCTCTTTATTGGAGGAAAGTCTGGGAAAATGAAGAAAAATACAGTCCCAAAAGATTACCTTCGAGAAAACACTGAATATCAGCAGTAAACGGACAAAAAAGTAATGAAAAATACTCTAACATATATAACATTTTTAAAAAATAATATTAAATAATCAGTCTAATCATATGCATTTTGTGAACACTTGTTATTACGAACATACATTATGTATTTCAAACGTTAAAAAAATTAATAGCTTAATAATTTATACAGTATTTTATTTAAAAAATTTTAATATTGATTTATTTGACAATAAATAGCATTAAAGATTAATAATTATAAGCAAGTTAAAAACGCGTTTAATATTGATTGATTTAATTTAACAATATATTATAATTATCATATTATTTTCTTTTTTTTACACACAAATATTGATGTATTTTAAATTTTTAGACTGGAAATAGAATCAAATACGATATAAAAGTCTTGAATTTTTTGTAACACAGTAACACAGTAATAATCAAGATCTATAAATATGCATTAAATAATGTATTCACAAATTAAAAATCAGTTGAGCAGTAAAAATCGATATTAAATCAGTTAAGCAATAAAAATTAATATAATCATCGGTATGCGAATTATACGTTACGTACCACTTTGAACGCATAAATTCTACTGCAAATGTTTAACTTTAATTTCTTATAATTCTAAAACTAATATTATAGCGTCCATATTTCCACGTTAGAATTTTCAATTCTAATCTACCAAATAAAAAATATGTAGATCAAATATTAAACATTTAATAGTAGCACGATTCTATTTTGCTACCTCTATTAATATAACATTATATAAAAATAAAATAATTGTAAGTACTATATCTGTTTATTTTTAGAAGATATTAAATATTTAATTATAGGTATCACCCACGCGCAAGTTTTGTTGCAGCAATCCAGCTAACTCGCGAGAGGTTCGCAGCCCTCGCTTCGGTCGACTCGCAGCAAATTAGATTAACGCGAATTAGCGAGCCGTATTCCATGCCGCCGGCTAGATTCCAGCGTCAGCCAGTAGAAAAGGGTGGCTAGATTACGAGCCACCTACCACCATTGGGACGGCCTTTACTACCACGCGTATACGCAACGGGACCCGGATGTTGCGAGTCCACCCCGTTAACATCATCAAACTACCCAACGGCATTGCCTCTACTCCCGTTACTAGCGGAAAGAGCGAGAGAATATGAAATATGTGCACGTGAGCAAGGACGTGTAATTACCACGCGACTACGGAACTTACTCATCTACTTTTGTGGCGGACAAAAAGATGCCCACCTTAAGAAAAAGAAAAGATCTCTTTTCGTGGATAACTCGTACGGCGCATAAGAGAGTTCGCGTTAAAGACCGAAACTGCAGCACGAAAGAGAGTATGTTGTTATCTCGAGGAAGGAGGAGGCAGGAGACATATTATATGTGCGAAACGAGCGGAGAACGAGCGAGAAACGAGCATTATCGTGAACGAGGTACGCGCGCGAACAGTCGCTCGTAAAAACAAACCGTATGTACTCGCATTGCAGTTAAAAATAGTTAAAAACTCTAGGAAATAATAAACAGGCTAAACAAGAGAGCGCAATTCGCCATAGAAGACGACATCTATCACGAAATAAGAAGTGCCATCAAAACGAGATACAGTGATTTATACAACGTATGTGGGGAAAAATAAAATGTATAATTTGGACTTTCTCTACATGAATGAAAGCCAATTAATTATCATGTCAGCCGTTTATTTAAAAAAAAATGTGAATCAAATTATGAAAATTTTATATTCGAAAATGTATCGGATATTAGGAATCTATATGTTCTTTCTAAATAAAATAATAAAAATAATGTCTATTATATTCACGCAGATAATGCGGAACGATATCTGAAAAATAAGGGAACAATGATTATGTACAATTTAACAGACAACACGATGTAATTTTATGCAGAAATCGAATGTGTCAAATATTACTAACTTGGAAATGTTTTGCGTTATTTATTTTATAATATCTTTATAATTATAAAAAACTTATAATAAAAAATCATAAGCAAAAATCTTCAAAAATAATGGAAATATTTCGTGAAATAATTTCACGATTATCATGCATACTCAAGTAATAACAAGATGCACGAAAGCGAGCGAAGGTGACACCCAGCTTCGTGGTTCCGACAATTAAGAGAGTCAGGAAATAATAGAAAAGGGTTAACGAGAAACGAAGGCGAGCGGAAGAAGTGCCGATGGTACGCAAAGGAGCAAGGAAAGCGCTGAAAATGAGAAGGCAAGGAGGGTAAATTCAAGTATCTGTGGAAAAAGGATAAAAGCGAGAAAGAGAAGAGCGAGTGAAGAGGAGAGGAAAAGGGGCAAAGGAGAGTGAGAGTTTCGCTGAATCAGTTGATGGAACAAGCGGAAATGGAATGTAACTTGACGCTACGATTCTTCCTAATAACGTTTCCAGTGTTTCCAACGCGTTAAACGACTACAGTGATTTTTATCACGCGGGCTTTATTTCGTTCGTTTGCTCGTTGCCCGAATCGAAGCGCTAATTGCGATCGCCCCCGCGCGTCACGTTTCCCGCCAGTCGCTCTTCCTCTCTTCCTCATTCCTTCATTTTTTTTAACCGGCGATGGGATGACAGAACGATGAGTGTAATAAGTTGAGTTTTCACGAACGTTATGAAAGTCGATGGCGATCGTTAAACATGCCATTAATTTTAACCGTTTGGATCCTAACGAATCAAAAATATCCTTCATTGTTTGCACAACCAAGCAAATATATGAGTACGAGTTAACACATGTTGTTGTGTGATGTTATATCGTTCAACATAAAAGATATCAGCAGATATCATTGTAATAAACTGCTGACGTTTGAATATATATCTAAAACATTCGCTTACTGAAAAGTACAGATGAAATATGGAGATCTGTATGTGTGTTTACAGAACGTACAATTTATGACTTCAGAAATAATTTTTCATAAATTCTTCACAAGAAACTTATTGATTTCACAAAGTAAATGAGATCACTTAAATATGTTTTAATTCTTTATTCTTATCAGCAATCGCGCATGAACTTAATCGAGAATCGGGAATGCTTGATGAATGAAAGAAAAAAGAAAAATACGAGCTGAAGGAAAGAAGCAAAGTATGAAGAATATGGTGAGTAATGCGCACAAGCACACTGCGGACATAATCCACCTAGTTCTTACTTCCCATAGTTCCGCACATATTTGAACCCTTTCATAAAATCAGCGGGTGAGGAACAAAAACCGGGAATATGAAGGAGAGAGAGAGAGAGCGAGAGAGAGAGAGAGAGAGAGAGAGAGAGAGAGAACAATGTAAATGCGCGCGAAAGGTTACGAACAGCCATCTCTCCATTCTTTCCTGCAAGTCATGTCATATAAACCGTCTCTCACCTGCGTAAACTTTCGCGGGAAGTTAAAACAATCAGTTCTCAATCTCTGTATAAAAAAACTGAAAAGAATTAAAAAATCAAAAAGTTAAAAAGAAACATTCGATTTCTCGGCAAAGATAAAAGTGCGCAAAAATGGGCAAACAATTCAAATGAAATTTATACAGTCCTGTTTCATTCTTTATCTTTAATATTTATCTTGTAAAAAAACATTCTTTTTTAGATCACACTCTCTCTATATCTATTTCGCAATATACTTTTTATAATGTTCAGTTTCAAGATTTTGAATTTAGTTTGCTCCAAACAGGAACATTGTGTTATTTTCAGGATATATTTCTCCGTATTTATGTCCGTTTTATCGCGTTGATCTGATAATTCGCCGAATACTTCATCCAATCTAAAAAGTGCAAAAAAATGTGAGCGAGCTGCGAAAAAAGGTGAAAAAGGTAGAGGAGGTTACAGCGAAGAGAGGAGGGAGGCACGAAGAACGAGATAAGTAACATACACCCCAGTACTCTCGGCGGCAACCAGCCGGTTTTTGCAACGCTTAGTCCCACGCGCAGAGACGCGCAAAAGAGGCAGAAAAAGACCGAAAAAGCAACGGTGACTGCGAAAAAAAGCTCACTCGGTTATCCGACGAGACGTTTCAGTACAGTACGGCGTGTGTACATAAAATGTATCAAAAGCCGTGCATTTTCCCTTAGTCATGGAATCCTCGACGAATTAGGAGTCGAATCTTTTTAGTGAAAAAAAAAAACCTTCGTTAAGAGATATAACGCATACATATTTATGATTTTATCATGCTTAAATAATTTACCAACTAAATAAATTAACACTACATAATCGCAGAATTCTTGATAAATTAGGAAAATTTTTTTGGAGCAAAAAAAGCTTTTGTTAAAAGCCATAAATAACATATACATATTTACGATTTTAGAATTCTTACGTGATTTATTAACTAAATAAATTAATATTAAAATTAATACTAAACAGTTGCGGAATCTTCGATGAATTAAGAGTTGAATTTTTAGAGAAAATAAATAATCTTTATACACGTTTTCTCGATTTCGTAATTCTTAAGTAATTTGACAACTAAGTAAATTAACATTAAATTAACTTTCTATCAAAAATAAGTCTATTTAAAAAGTCTATTTATTTTTTCAACAGATAAAATAGAAGAAAATAATAAAATATTCTGTTATTTATTTGTATTTCAAAAATCCTAACTCGTCAAAAGGCTTTAAACTAGGCGATGGATACAATACTTCAATATACAATCGATCACAGAAAGGTTGCAACATTTTTTTCAATAGATTTCGGAATGCATTCTATTCACCAGAGCGATTGGTTCTTACTTATGGATTTAACCATTTACGTTCAATCGCTAGGAACAAGGCTGAATTCTGAAACACATCGAAAAAAAAAAAGAGTTGCATCTTTTCTGTGAATCACTGTACATCTTATGAATTATATGTCGCATATATAATCTAATTAGGAAACCTATATTGTTCAAACAGGTAAACGTTAATACTGTCTTACACTTCGGAAACATTATCAAACGCACGATAAGTGCGAGTCGTTGTCATTATATCAATTATATTGTGCCCGAGAGTAATAGCACGTTAGATGAGCGCGAACTGAAAGTAGCACTGACAGATAAACAGCTCGTCGACACGTAGTTACGTGGATAATAAGAGGTACATGTTGATGCCAATGAAGAAACATCACCGGTTTAAACATTACGTAGTTATATATAGTAACTTTCAGCGAGTATCTTACATAAGCGGTCTATATTCCTCTCGCTCTTTTTCTTCCTCGTTGCATATTCACGTACCGAATGTAAAACTCATCTGACAACGTTAACGGAAGCTGTTCAAACATCATTGATTATATGATTGATGAATAAATTTAGTTAATATTTACTTGCGACAAATGATAAAATAATATTAAAAAATCATCAGAGTTGCTTGTCTCGAGAAAAAAAAATGAAACAAATATTTTTAATTGTTCGAGCAGAAGGTACGAGAAGAGAAAGCGACAAGTTATGAAACCAAAGCCTTTCGTGAACCAGACTCTCGGCTCTTCGACCGTTTCCTATATGGATGATCTCATTAGCAGCCAATGAGACGTATGCTCGTAATGTACCGCGCGCAACGTGACGCAACGCGCATGAATTAATGAGTCAATTGCACGTTCGCCGGGGATAAATCTTCTCGGATCTTCCACAATTAGTGTCAGTTAACCAATTCTCCGACGAGACCTGCGTTCATACGAGCAATATATACTTCGATCTCTCCGATATGTAAAAGTAACATCATGCAGACGGTTAGAAAAATTTAATTGCACGCCAATACTAAGCGCACAAAATCGTCTTCCATATATTATAAATTCGAGATATTTGAAACGCTGAAAATTGTTATAAATTAAAGAACAATTCTCAAATAATAAAGCCAATTCTCTTATCCAAAGAGACAGACAGGATTGTTTCCAATTTTACAAAAGCTTTTTCATTGGGAGGAAATATAAGTATGTACACATGGAATACTTGGAATATAAATCTATAGAATTTCGAAATTTATTGTCGATGTGAATATACAATATATGTGTGTGTGTACATTAATCAGATTATTATTGTCAATAGGATTAGTAATCAGGGATTAGTTATCAATCGCGTTATTCAAATGCATGGATTTTCAAGTTACTGGATTTTGCCAAATTACACGATATACCTCAAAACACCATCATGTCTGATAACGTTCGTGTCATAGTTCATTTCATTCTCTGACTCGATCCGACCGCGAAATTACTTTCGGGAACACCAGTGTCAATGTGCGCACGAGTAACGAGGAATCAGAACAAAACCCGCGAGTATCTCAGGCTCGTTCGCTTTCAGAGGGATGGCCCTCTTTCGCAATGCGGTAAGAGGGCGACGGGACGGTATTTTCTAGCGCGTTGTTACCTCGGATTATGGCGCGCGTCTTCAACCCCGAGAGGTTACGGCTGGAAGTTGAATAGTCTGCGCAAAAGTTCCACCACCGCAGAACTCCTCCCTCGTTAATTCCAAAGTTTCGCGAATCTCTCTCTTTCTTTTTTTTTTTCATTCAAAGAAGAACATCCACCATCCGCCTTATATCCGACGCATTTGTACGAGCGAGCGAGTAAGAGGAACTCCGTCTTACAAACCAGATGTAAGACAACTGTCAGAGAAGTGGATCATCCGTTTCGCGTTAACGTTCGCGTTGCTAAGCCGAAAACATTCATCATAATAGCCGGTAAATCTTTTCGTAGAAATTTCAGATTCCATCTTACTAAGAATTTTTATTAGATATTCGAACTAATATATTATGATAAACGTTCTTCTATCACTTCGTAAAAATTTCATATATTTATTTACTGTTTATAACTGTAGATAATATTAAAAAATATTTATATTATCGTTAGATAGGCAATCATTCACAAAATTATTAACATTGTTTGAATAGTCGGGGTTAAAGATAATCGTGCTTGAAGTTTATTAAAGCAAGCAGTTCAAAGGTAATAGAAATAAACGGAAGGAAGACGGAGCTTTTTAATTTTTGCTATAAAAAGCTGACATCGCGAAACGTTTCATCGCGTCGCGTTACGCGGACGGGGTGAAAAATATTTTTATGTTCGCCACCCGTTCGGGCGAAACTAGTTATTAGTCACGTGGCGAAGGGTTGCAGAGAACGTGGCGGAATGAAGTGGCGCGGAACGTGCATCACACGCACACCCATGTATACGCAGAAAGAGAGAGGAGAGAGTCGAACGCGAAAGGGTGATAGGTCAAGGGGAAAGGGGAAAACGCGGTAGCTCGCAATTTGCGTAATTGAGCCCTGAATTATTTACACTGTCGGGTGCGTCATACTTCCACTCGGTAATAACTGACAGCCTGGCGTAAATGCGAAATCGGTTGACATTTAGCACGCCCAAAATTACGATCACCAACAGTAACTCGGTATTGTCTGTGTTCATGTCGAAACGTAAACGTATGCGAACCTACTGGATTTTCTTCTTTTTTTTTTTCATTCGCCAAACAAAGCAATGCCTCGATGCCGATGAATCGGCATTCAAAGCGCATTAAAAAGTTTCTAATTTCAGCGAAATTATTTTCTCATCGAGGAAAATATTTCGATCGTAAACTCATGACTATTGTATTTCCAAGATTGAGTTTACAAAATTTCAACAATATAGAAAAGTCATACTGCTTTAAAAAGAATAATCTTTTTCTTTTTTTTTTTTCGTTTTGCATTCCTTTTCTATTGTCTTTATTAATAAAAGATTAAGAAAAAGAAATTAAATTGTCATCAAAAAAACAGCAGCAAAGTAAAATGCAATGCCACGGTTGATCTTCACCGCCTTTCGTGGTAGAGTCGACTCTAAAGTGAGGACACACGTTAAGCGGAATGTTAAAGCAATCAAATCGTATTTATAGAGCGGACACGATGTTTACTCGGGTCCTTGAAGAAGCCTCGTTTACTTAGCAAGTCACTTAGCGGCTGTGCGACAAGCGAATTCGCTAATCTGAGTGTGGAGTGCGGAATCTAAGCGTGCGGGTACGGTAATGCACTTTCTCGACGGACTCTCGTCGAGAGAGCCGCGAGCCGCGAGATTAGCTGTACTGTCGTGCAAAGTGCCCGGGAGTTACGATTACCCGACGGCGGTACGCCGCTTCGTAACTCGGGTTTTCCTTCTTCGAGAATGCATCGTCCCGTGTCGCGAACAGGTAAACAGACGAGTTAAACACTCTGCGCAAATCTCCGTCGTCCGTCAAGACGCGCACGAATATCACGGTGGATCGCTAATCTCAACCGTCTCGCGTTACGTATTAACGCTTTCTGCACTGTAAATAATACGGAATCTCAGAAAGGGGACGGAGACGCACGTAGCGAAACCGAGGAAAAATCGAGCGAACATATACGGTGTGCGAAACCACGGTACGCGGAAGATACGCGGAAAACTGAAAGCAAGGAAAAAAAAAACGAAATTCTCCGCCCGCTGCAAATATTCATCTCGCAATCTCGCGCCTTCCCCCGCGGAGTCCCCGCCTCCTCCCTCGTCTAAACATATTGCGATGCCTCGCACGGATATTTCGGCACAACGAATATGGAAACGGGGAGGAGGCAAATGAACAGCGCAACGTAGCTACAATCACAGCGGAGAAATGGCACGAAATCCAAATAGCACGGAGAAACCCGAGAGATAGAAATAAAGATATATAGATAGATAGGAAGCTTATGCGAAATTTGGTGCAATCTCCTAAGATTCAGAGATAAAATGCATCATTATATTTAAATAACAGCCAAAATGGCCATTTGGCATACAAAAGCATTAACATGGGATATCGTTAAAATTTGATTGGATGCCCTTCCTTTATCTGTAATCTAGCTTAATTATAATCGGAGATAAGAGAATTTCATAAAAATTAATGCAACAGTTATGAAAATTGTATAAAAATTTTTCTCTCGAAAATTATCAGATTTATAATCCAAAAGCGGCACGTATTATTTAACGAGCATAAGCAATCTGACGTTACGATATATGACTGCTAAAAATATGAAAAAAAAACCCAGATGTCCAGAAATCACGTTTTATTCGAACGGTAGTTGGAACGCAGATGAAAACCACGTGCAGAACGAGTAGCCGCAAATGGCGTAGGAAATTTGTTTCTGTTATCGCGCTCCCCTATCGCAACATCCCTCCACTCGATGCACTGTCAAAACGAGTCACTGTCCATTCGGATCGATAGCCTATTTCCTCGTCAGGGCTTCCCGATTAACCGCTCGTGCAGTAGGATTTCGATGACTGTTACGCGGAAAAATGATGAAGGCTCGATATTAACTGCGAAATTCAAATCAATGGGCTTTGAATTTAGTCATCGATATTATCGCTATTAGAATTATATCGCGCGTAAATCATCATCATAGATCAGAAACAATTCCACAGAGCTAGTAATAACACAAAATTTTCTGGTTCATATTGTTTAGAGATCTCTCTCGATCGACAGAAACAATATCTTCAAATTCAGCACACTGGTGATTGAATTGAACTGTTATTTGTTGCGTTATCGAATTGTTATCGTTATAACAGATATCTATATAGTATTGGTAAATAAAATAACAGATGTCTATAAAGTGTCAAGTACTTTACAATGTTTTTCAACGTTAGTTCGTGGCAGGCCGACCTAAAATTCTTGTAAATCAAATTTGGAATTATCCATAAACATTTATTCGAGTAACGTGACGAGAACAGATATGACACTCTGGAAGATATCCTCTCCTCGACAAAATTCAAAACATTTTCATTAATCAAGGTGACATGTCACGGTTCAAAATTGAGACTATATGACGAAATATGCCCGACCATTTCGAAATGTGCAGAACTGCAATAACGATTCCGTCCAGTAAAATCGGAAGAACAATAAATTCGCGTATGATTCGTTTACAACATCTATGTAAATCTCGAAAGTTCTAGCTCTACGTAACATCTATAAACATGCAAACGTAATCGACGTACGTGGGAGCGAAGATATATGTATACAAAAGCTTATTCGCCAGAACATTTATTTACGGTCGTCGAGCTTTCGGTCGAGCCGCGAGAATGCAGCCGTGGAAGCACCGACTGAATTTTCAAACAATTTCGTCGCGCGGCAACGACGACGGCCATTGCCGTGCGCTGTCGGCCGTCGGGGAACGTCGACTCTGCGGAGGGGTTTAGTCAGCTGATAGACAGCACGATGAGCCGGTACGAGCTCGGAGTGAGAGGGGTTGTTAATGGAAAGCCATTGTTCTCTAATCAAATCATTTGCTCGACGCTCGGAAGAGAGTAGAGAGTAGAGAGGCGACGGGGAAAACGCCAGTTCCGAATGGCTCGAGAGCAGGTGTTCCCGTGATCAACCCTTCTACTCGTCTCATCGCATCGCACCGATCCACATTGCTGTCTTATTTGTTCTTAAACAAACGGCCTCTGGAGAACGTCACTGCCACCTTTATTATCTTCCATGACCGAAATAACGAAAATCGTGTAATGATTGAGTTC
>Ga0157363_1006152_pt1 | contig 11268 bp, 6 predicted proteins | sample AttsexASBM1_FD_111477 | JGI IMG/M metagenome (GOLD analysis project Ga0157363, IMG submission 111477) | Fungus gardens microbial communities from leaf cutter ant in Ribeirão Preto, State of São Paulo, Brazil - Atta sexdens ASBM1 | ecosystem: Host-associated > Fungi > Mycelium > Unclassified ...
AGAGAGAGAGAGAGAGAGAGAGAGAGAGAGAGGAAGAAGCAGAGAGGAAGGAAAGAGAGAAAGAGAGAGGAGGCGTGCCACGCTCTGACCGCGGAAAATAATCCAAAATAAGTCGCCGGCATCGATCGGTGGCGGCCAGAAAGAAGAAGTCAGCCACGCGGTAGCGTGTTTTGCAGTGCACGCTAACCACGCGCTTATAAGCGTGGGATATGCACTTGATGTTTTCCACTACCCATCCTCTAAACGATACTCTCTCTCCCCCTTCCGCTTTCTTTCCCGCATCATTCTCCTTGTCTCTTCACACCCTCTCGACAAACCTTACAGAGCCTTCCTCTTCTGTTTCTCTCTTTCCTCTCCTTCCTTTCGTCCTGTCTCGCTTTTGTATTTCGTTTATCAGGCTTAACATGCGACTTTACCTACCACTACGCCCGGCGGGAGACGTTATACCGCGAATAAGGATTACGACAAAAATAAATGGTTGCTAATCATACGAGATAAGGCTCGCGTCACAATGGTGATCGTACTTTAATTAGCATCGTAATAATGTGACTCATGTATAAGTGAAGGAGAAATATACGAGATATAATAAGAGCAGAAATAAGAAAGAGATTGTCCAATTTTTTCGAAATTTAAAAGAACCTTGTGTATCTTTTATTATGTATCAATTTTCAATTAAAATATATAGCAACATAACGCATTTGAGATTCTTACTATAACTTTAAAAAAAATTCAAGCAATTTTTAATTTTTCCAAACAAATTTAAGAAAAATATGAATTTGAAGACAGTAGTTTATTATCCCTTTTCGTAATTCGTGTTTGATACGTGTAAATATAAAAACACTCCCTCGTCGCACATGTAAAATGAAGTCAGCATCCGTTATTCTCCGTTACCGCGATTCGTGTAATCTGTTTCAATGAATTTGGCGTTAAAGAATGCACGGATGGTTGTTTCGAAAGCACGCACCGGGGGGCTTTGTGCCGGCTGTTAAAAGCGGATCCCGCTTTTACCTCGTAATCGTAACGTGTTCTCTTTCCCGCCGCCGCCGTCATTCGCCCGCGAGCATCGAAACGAATAATCGTACTATTTCGTGGAGAGCACGGCCGGTCAAAGTACGTAATTCGCTTACCCGCCACCGACCCGGGAGAACGGGTGTGCATTAAAAATTAACGAACTGTAAAGCGGCGTACCGCGCCGAGTTTGAACGAGCATACGAGCGACGCGCACGTTCATCGAAAGGGAGAGAGAAAAAAAAGAAAGAGAAAAAGGAAAGAAGAAGAATCGCAACGACATGACGGGCGCTCACGGCAAATCTATCTTATCGCGATCATTAGAACAAAATAAAACAATAATCGTAAAGGTCACGCCGTTCCTCTCATTTCTTTTTTTCCTTGCGACCGACAACATGCCCGGCAATTGCATGCGCGCGAACGAGATCAGCCGCATGTAAATTTGATGATCACGGATGAAAAACGAGCGCCTAGCACGGCGCGGCGCGGCGCGCGAAGAGTGACAAATACGCCAGTCACCATCTGTCTTGGCCCGATAGAATTAACGCCAGGGCACACCTCTGGGAAATCTAGTCTGGGAAACGAAGAGGGAGAAAAGAGGGAGGGAGGGAGGGAGGGGGGGAGAGGAGAGAGAGGGTACCTAACGCAGACGTAAATTACGCGGTTCCTTAAAAGACATAGCATAAATCACGCTAACGGGGCATCAATTCCGAGGGCGGGTGGGCGCGCGCGCGCGCGCGCGTGCGAACGCGCAAAAAGTCACCGCGCGGAACGAACTATACGTTACAATTAAACCCGTGGAGAGAATCCCGGGATAGTCCCTGGCAATTAATAATCCGGCCGGACACTTAATCACCATTTACCATGACAAATGTGCGGTGAAATGCATCCGCGCTCTTTCCACGGGGGTGCAAGGCACGTTCGTTGCGAGATATCGTAAGATGAGAAACCGTCAGACAAAAGCTCTCTTTAGGATTTGTGTGTTTCAATCTATATACTATGTTATTGTGTAAAAGAGAACTCGTCAATATTCTGTAGATTGAGTGAAAATGTGTATCGTGGAAAATAGGATAAATAGTCTTTTTGCGATTTTGTGCTTTGACGTGTTCAGGCATAGCACGGTTATCCTTGATAAATTCAAGGGGTGGCACGTGCTACTACCCCTCACTCCGTGATTTCGTCGAGTGAGCTCGAGGACGACCTTACGCGCGTCACCTCGACGCGCACGTGCGAGTCTCGTATACGTAACACGCTCGCGCTCATGTCATGCAAACGTGTATGCGAAAGCGTGTGTGCCCTGTGTGTGCCCTGTGTGCCAAGAGAGTATAAGAGGGGTATATAGGGCGGGGGAAAGCCGTGGAGGGCGGATCGATATTAAAATAGTGACCGAATTCCGACGTGCCGCAACCTACCCTAACGCTCTCGGCTTCGCCCTTAAACTACCCGTTCTCCTCCCTCATTCTACCCTTTCTCTCTCCCCCTCGCTCCTTGAAACCGCGTTCCCGTTTTACGCCCCTTTCCGGACTTTTCCGCGCGAGATACGATGTACGCGTACGCCGCGCGTTACAGGTCCGGAAGAAAACTTTTCCACCGGCGAAGAGGAAAACATCGTCGTAAACCGCCAGTCGAAATTTCCAACCGTGGCGCAAAAGCCGGAGGATAATATCGAAAGAGCCGGAAGCGAAGACGTGCGACATAAAAACACGTGACGTCATGAAGATCTTTGGCGAGCGTGTATTTCAATATATGGAGCGAGCAAACCTCTTCGGAGAGGTTGGACTACGAGCTTTGGAAATTGACTAAAATTTTCGTCATCTCTAGTATCCCTACGTCGCGTAGCGTCAAATTTATGAGTTTTTCCAAAACGCGACGCGCCAATCGTCTCCGTTTCTGTTCCACGTGTAAATATTGGAAACTATTTACCTTTGTATAAACATTTTGTGAATGCAACATTTAATCTTATCTTCGAGAAAACTTATTTCTACAAATTAATTAGTAGCTATTTATTATTTCTTTCATTTGGAATGATTCGGATATTACACGAAAAAAAATAGATTGGGTGGCTCAGCAAAGCTACAGCTCGCTGTGCGAGTTCAATATTAATAATTAAGAAGATTCAATAATGAAATTATGTCTGTAAACTATTATGAACATGATACTTTAGTTAATTCTCTGCTATAATAAGAATTGCTAATGTAACAAGTCTTTTCCATTACAGTGAAATTATCTTACTATGCACTATCTTAGCTAACACGTTTTGATCATTGGATAGACTTTCATAAAAAATTATCTTTACTATATTAACAAATTTACGGTGCTATAATAATAAATATAATTATCTGTAATTACTAATTTTATTCAGCTTATTTATACTTTGCTACTTTAAATATAAAATAAATAATTATCATATATTATGATTGTAGATTTGCTGAATCAATGAAGTTTTTAATTATTTCAACAAATCTTTTGTTTCGTATTGTAGAGATACAAGAAATAATCATCAATAAATTTAATCTTATTTTCGAGAAACTTATTTCTATAAAAAATTAATTAGAATCTATTCATTACTTCTTTTATTTGAAATGAAATTCGGATCATAGAGATACAATCGTGAATTCATTTAATCTTCTATTGGGTGTAGTAAAAAGAAATCCATTATTTTTCCATTCAATTTCATGCAAAAATAATGGATTTCTTTTTACTACACCTAATATGTTTGAGAAAATTATTTCTAAAAATTTAATTAGTATATCATATTTATTATTTCATTCATTTGGGATGATTCAGGTTTTAGATACAATTGTTGCTTCTACTTTTCATCGAGATCACTGTATCGTGAAATGTAAATGTCTACTTCGCAACTTTGAATTATGAAGGAGGGCGGCTCCCTATTGCAAGTGCGTGAAAAGATACTGTGGTGTTGCGCAATACTTTGAAACAGGACCGTGCCTACGGGCTCGCATCTATCACACGCAAGAGCGTACGAATGCAAGAAGCGAGAAAACGCCAGGTCGAGAGATAAGTATTGGCTTCTTCCAGCGTATTTCCCACGTCATTAGTATATCGCTGGTATGAACTTTCGAGCTGATCGTCGGGACTGTCGGGAGAGCATCGTGATCGCCGCTGGTAGAAACAGCGTGTTGCTGCATTCCTGGCCGCGCTCAAATTCCGTAACTTTGTTTTACCATCATTCACGATTTTTTACGAAAATCGCCAACATTCGCCGTAATTTCATACACGCATAATTCTTCAACATCGCTCGACCTGAACTCGTCGTTTTGCGGTTAAGGCCGGATTCTACCGACTCGGTTCAATTGATTCTTTACCTTTTCTAAGAATTAGAAAAAAACTCTAAGAATTTATACGGTACGTATCGTAAGTATCGTACGTTTCAGAATTAGAAAAATATAAACAGTACTCTCTAAACTTTTAAGTAAATCTTACTCTAAAGAGTGAAATTTCACTCTTAAAGATAAAAAAATTGAGCTTTTTCAAGACTGGCTCAATTTTCACTCTTTAGAGTAGAAGATTCTACTCAAAAAAATGTAGAGAGTAAATTAAATCATAAGATTAAAGTATCTTACATTGGTGGAACCGGACCCAAGAATTTGAAGTTTCAACTTTGCATTTTACTTATAACTGACATATTGATGTAAAATGATTCAAAATCGCGGACCGCGTCAAATCGACGTAGTTATCGTTTATAATCTTATCCAGAAAAATTCCACGCCGGCAATATTTCCATTCGAGTTTCGCCGGGGACATATTTGACACGTGCACAATTAAATGGATTGTATTCGATTAAACTGCGCAACTGTTAGGGACACAAGAAGGACATCTTCCCTTCAAAAAGGGATGAAATATCCGACGACGCACGATATCGATCGAAGCCGCGAATGCGACTGTTCGATAACGATGACGGTCGCTCGACGTGCTTACCCGACTATAGAAAGGTCTCTAGCAGACTCTTCTGGGTGTGCGTTAAAGAGCCCGTTTAACCTTTTACAAGGTGTAAGCGGGTCGCATGCCGCGAGTTCCCACGCGGCGGATCTTCCGCCCTGCTGAGGACTGTACATGTGCGCGCAACGCGCGCTCTGAGAGAGCGCGAAATGTGACGTAACCGTCGTCGCCCATAAAGCACTATACGTACTATCGAGCAGAACAAATCGTCATATTACATCGCACTGTTATTTGCTACTAAACGCGCTTAAGGCCATGTAATCGGTGAACGTATCCTATCTTTGGTGACAGAAACTTGGGTAATTCTAAAAGATTGAGATTATCGATTTACATGAATGGCCAATGTGAATCGTACTTCTATAATCGAAACATTATAACTGTTATGATTATATTATCTATCTTTTTATCCAGGATGGTGAATTAGAATGAGAGAACCTATGAAAGGGTATAAGACGAGTGCTATAATTTTAAAAAAATTATGGGGTATAGATCAGATACATTTATAGATCAGCATAAATACACATTGAAATATTCTTTTGTAAAGTTGATAATTATTTTTTAATAGACTTACAGACAACTGAAGTGTACTAATGTAAGTAGTTATAATTCATTCTGATTGTTATAATTCTTATAACTCTTATAATTTTATAGCCTCGATCTTTATGCATCACAATTGTGTGTGTGTGTGTGTGTGTGTGTGTGTGTGTGTGTGTCTAGAAAATTACTCCGATCAAAATTACTTTAATTATGGTTTCAATTGACAGCTCTAACTCATGTAATATCTATTACTTGTATATTAAAAATAACAGAAAAAAGTCATGAAAAATTAACGTAACACGCGATTTAGTAATATACAGTTTAAAATTCACATCTTTATACTAAAGGATTTCATTATCAATCAATCTCTTTTAACATTTTGAGCATACGATCGTTCTTTGTAGAAGCATGCGTAGGTTCGCTTTTAAAGTCACAATCTGCATTATAAACCATTGCCATTTATTCGTGAGACATAGCTGTTAAATTCCAAAAGGTTAACTGCTATTTGCGTTGTATTAGTATAACAAGTCTGAAATAGCTGAAGAGTCGAACTATAAAACTATTCTTCGAAATCAGATGGAAATTGGTACGCTATCGCAGAAAGACTAGACAGGTGCGAATATAAAATTGTCATCTATACTCCAATTATTTATACATTGTCTGTAGCGTATTTCACTATTTTGTGTCATTTTATTGCTAACTCGAGAATGGCATACTATATATAGAAGATTTATAAAATTTCTCAGTTTGGCATTTATTGTTTGCCTGAACATTAACTAAATATTTTAATGGATAAAAAATTTATTTTTGAATTAATTGAAGATTAACATGACAAAAAGAAAAGTTTAAATTAAGCCCTAAGCATTCAATTTCCTCACTAAAGACAAAATTTGTGTAAAAAATCAATTTACAAAATGTTTTGAAATAAAAAACAGAAAGATATTAATGCATATAAATTTATTAATACGGAATAATAAAATATATATCTATAAAACGCGAAAGATCGTCACGAATAATATAAAGTTTAATTATCGACTATACTAATTATTTGTTCCTCATGAATTTTGATCAAAAGCTAGTGTTACGCGTTGCGGGAAATTAAACGCATTGTGCATGATTAACATGCCTGCATGTGTATCGAATAACGAGAGTGTCACTGTGCAAAACAGACCGCTTGTACTTTTTTTCACTATCGCGTACCAATTTAGCATATTTTCTTGACTCAGTTCCAACATGGCGCGTCGTTTTTAGAGTGATAATCGCGTTGGCGATCAATCAACTTTGCTCGCGATGGAAAGAAGAACGCAAATAAAACAACTTCCGACGAGGCGGAATAAAGCGAATGGAGAATAAAAGAGATAAAAAAAAGAGCAATGCGGAACGTATTTCTGCTTTCGAGACGCCAACACGACGATGACACATTCTAATCGTAACCGTTTGCATGTAGAATAATATATAATATTTAGCCTTACGAATCGTAAATTACGATGAGTGTACCATAACGAAAGTATTTTAGATGTAAACACAAGAAATCTGAGCTGATCATATATTGTTTCATTTTATTGTACAAGATTTTAAAAATCATATTAAAAAAGATTAAGGCCTAGTTTTCACAATTTATGGTTACCCATAAAGATTAAAGGTTATATCAAGAAATCAGTGAAATTCACTTTCAAATTACTTGGTAATCTTTAATCTTTAGGTAATCATTGCATATATAGTGAAACCAGGCCTAAGATTGCAAAAGCATGTTTAAAATATGTTTGAGGAATATCTTTTATAATACGTATCTTTCTTGTTATTACAAAAAAATGCCATTTAATTTCCGCAGTTGCGAACGCAAATGTATATAGAGTGTTTAAAAAAATCTCATGTTATTTATAGAAATAAATACAATAGAAGAGATCAACGATGTTTAAAGACAGAAGTGTTTCTACATATTATTTACGTTAATATATTGTACATGTACTTGAATGGGAAGAAGACGAAGAATGAAAGAGCGGGGATCGCCGATGGGAAGGAGGCGAGAAACTGAAGATAAGTCATCCCGTGTGTACAGAGAAAGCCCAACAGACGCGCGACGACCGCTTCGGCTTGTCGAACGGGTTGTAACTTGTAACTCGCCGCCCTGTTACTCACGCGCTCGCGCGAAATTAATCAGAGGTAAAGTAGAGGTGTGCGTCCAGCTTTAAACGTGCCGCGTATATCTGCATCGTTGCGCGTGCCTTTCCTTTCTCAATTCCATTCGTTTTGTCTTATCCCGTCTCGACTGCTACAAGAATGGTAGATGGCTATTATAAGGCTATTATAAAAACGACGCTTGCATTCGCACATCTATGTATCACCATATAATACGATAAAAAATATCAACTCTTAATCTTGATATCAATAATATTAAACAAGATGACATATATGAAAAAAATGTTCTCCATTCTTCAATATCGTTATATTTAATTTCTCATCTGCGATTGAGGAGCAGATTTTTAAAAAATGTAAAAAAATTTTCAGGGTTACTTCCCAACATTTGTATTACATTAGCAAATAGATTTTTAACAAGATATTTTGGGAAGGGAAAAACCGAATTCCGTTTTCGAGGAAATTCGAGAAATGAAATTTCGTTTGTATTAAAAAAGATCCAGATTGCAGACGGAAGGTTAAATATTGATTTTTTAAGAAATATTAAACAATCAAAGAGAGATTGTAGAATTAAATGAGAATCGAGTTGGGATAATACAAAAAATAAATTTTTAATCGCGTTTCAATAAATTATTACCGCATATTTGTTTATGAATAGCGTATTCTCGGTACGTTAAGATCACGAGCAAGTGTGTCTTCTATAGCATTCCCGCACATATGTACTTAGACAACATGACTACCGCTGTGGCTGACTGACAAGTAGTAAGGCCGGATTGTTACTCATGCATTCGCGCGAAATTAATCAGAGGCAAAGTAGGCGTACATTCAACTAAAAGGTTTAAAGCCCGATTCTCTCTTCTCTTAGCGATACTCGCGTCACTCTTTTTGTACCTCCATGCTACTTGGCCTTTGACTTCGCAGAGTCGACTCTGGGAAATCTAGATTAGATGGTACCGCTAGATTAGCTTTACTCTCTGTTGTATCATGTAACATATAAAATGTCAATAACGCGCGGCTATAAATGCAGCTGTTATCATGATATATATAATCAATTCTTTACATATTAAAAATAATATAAAATTTATACTTTCAGAATTGTGTGCGATTTAAAATACTTTAACGAAAATAATAAGATTATTCTTAATTCGATTCTCTTCCTCTCTCTAAGAAATTTATTTATATATTCAATTTTCATAAAGCATTTTCCCTAAGATCTTTCAGAAATTCTTTTAAAAAATATCTAATGGTGCAATACGACCCTATAATATAGTGCAATGTTATCATTTTATCCTACTTCCTCTCACCTTTCAACTACACCGCTCACGTCTGCTTCGCGTTTTGAATTAATCAAGGACAAAAGGCATACTTAACGTCACAAATAGACACATTGCCGTAGCAATCGCTCTCATTTTCCTTTCAGCTCTCTCTTTCTCTCACGATACAAGCAGCAGTAGTAGTACCTTTCAACAGTTGCCGTCGCGCGTAAAGCTTTTATCGAAGTCTATAAGAACGATAAATAAATGCTGCATGCATAAAACGGCATACCGTTCATCCGTTCGAGATTAATATCAAACTGCTTAGAATCAACTTTTTGTTAACTCATAAAGACTTGACACTTCGTAGTCACGCATCGTAGTTAGCGCGAAGCGAAGACTGCCGGACGACTTTGTCGAGGATCTCGTGGCTAACCAGTTGCTATGCAAGTCAGCGCCGCGACTTCCGGTCGAAGGTCGACGGATAAATTTTGCTTGGCAGAGTGTTAATTGCTTACGTTTTCGTAGCGCCGTTTCAACCGCGCTCTCTCATAAAGTCGTTCCGTATTAAATACACTGCCGCCCCGTGTCCGGCGGTTATCATCCTGAAAGAAACGGGCTTCCCTTCCCTTCCATACCGGGTGAATTAGTTAACGTCGGTTAATGTAATTTCGTGTATGAAACAACGCCCGGACGTGAGTTAGCACTCCGGTAATGCCGGGTATATAGATAATAGGGCGAGTTCAAAACATTTTCAGATGTACAATATATACAGACCTCATTCATTGCTCGCGCTTTCTTTCATCTGTTTTTTTTTTTGTAGATTTTTATATCATATAAGGTTTTTGAAAATTATTACTGCCTCTGTGAAAGATAATAATATTGTAATTTCAAAATTGTATGAATTAATTTGATGATTAGTCTACGGATCTTCACTAATTATACAATGCAAATATTGACTGATAAGCCGGTAAAATCGATCGGATAACACATTTATAATAACGGTTCTCGCGAGCAGCATCGAGTTACGATCGATTAATGCGATTAAACAAATTATTACAGTGCTATGACATTTCGCTACAAACAGACTTAGCAATTCTTTCTCTTTTTCTCTTTTACTCTTTGGGTCTCATTATGAAACGCATTATTGCAAAAATAGCTCTAATCGCGGGTAGGTGCGCTGTATTGGCGGACGCACGGCGCGGCGTGCGATATTATATGTATATGCTTTAAAGAGCCGCGCCAGGGAGATACGCGGGAGCGCGAGGCCCGCTTTATCCGTACCGTACCGTGTAATAGCCTCGGACTTCCTGTTCGTGTAAAGAGCGACGTACAGCACGTACACCGGGCGCTCACACGCACGGACACGTATATATACGTACACACGTACATATACATGCGGTCGCTGCTCACCGTGGATAAAAGTGAATCGATAATGATACGCGGCCAACAAAAATGCCGCCACACCAGCATTGCCGCCCTCTCGGCATCCACCCCGTGGGAATGCGCGCGGGCCACGTCGAACGTTCCGGCTGATAACCGTGTTACAATTTAACGCTGAGAGAGCCCGGTGCGCGGTGTCAGTTTCGTTGGCGCATAATAGCCCCCATGTTTGTGTCGATTTGTGCCAAACGCGAGAGGTGTAACCCTGTGCTGCCGTGGTTCCAAATCGAACTCGACATGGTCGTGCAAAGCACACGTTTAACGATATCATAGATATCGGGATAATGGGAAAGATGTCAGTACACACCCTAAAAGCATTTCGCTCTTCTCTGTTCTAAATAGCTCATACAGCTTAAATAGAATATTATCAAAAAGTGAAGCTCAACTATCGGTTCATATTTTCACTGAACTTTAAATTACCTATTTTTATACTTTTCATAAAGTATCGATATTTTCACCGACACATTTAGTTGTTCATATATATTTCCTGTGTTTTCCGAACTCTTTTGAATGACGATTTTCTACACTGAATAAAATTAACTAAATTTTAATAAATCATTTGTTCGAATAATACCAACTGAATATTTACTAAGTATAACATATTTTTTTTACAAGAACTATTAATTTAATCATTTTTTATTAAGTACTATATACATATATACATAAATAAATGTTTAATTGGAATGAAATAAACATTTATTAAAAAATATATTTCTTTTTAGTATTTATTCATACTTTACAGCTTTCATCAATGAAAAGATAAAAAAAGATATCAAATGCAGATCAAATGCATTTTTCAGAAATATTCATTATTTCTGAATATATTTTACACACACACACACACACACACACACACACACACACACACACACACACACACACACACACACACACACACACACACAAACACACACACACACACACAAAAACA
>Ga0157363_1006153_pt1 | contig 11267 bp, 14 predicted proteins | sample AttsexASBM1_FD_111477 | JGI IMG/M metagenome (GOLD analysis project Ga0157363, IMG submission 111477) | Fungus gardens microbial communities from leaf cutter ant in Ribeirão Preto, State of São Paulo, Brazil - Atta sexdens ASBM1 | ecosystem: Host-associated > Fungi > Mycelium > Unclassified ...
GATATAAGGGTATCGAGTGGGTCATGACAATTGTCTTGAAGACTGTTCATGGTAAAGGAACCAGGCCATGGAAAAAGAAGTTTATATTGAGTTGTGCAGAGTTGAATCATGAAATACAAGTACAAGTTCTGCAATGAGGAAACGATGGAGCTGCCCTAGGGATTTATCCGGTGGGCCCGATCAATCGATCACATCCAACTCAGTTATTTTAGTAATCGTCACCTCGGCTCACCACCTCTTTTACTGTAGGACGGAGAAGGATCGTGTGTTCCTGGGGCCTGCATTAGAGATTATATCGAACAAAAGCCTGACGTGGCGTACGAATTGGGCTGTCATAGATCCTCGTTGGTCGCACAGGGGAGGATAGTCCTGTACTATCCCTTGATTGACCAGATGATTTAGCTTGACGAACACAGTCAGCCGTTCGGAGTATATGCGACAAGTCTGGAAACTCACGGCAAGGAGGTATTTGCTCTCCCCAACTCTATCCAAATAACGCCGACAGAAAGGGAGTGTTCCAAAATTGTTGTTGATTGTTTTCAGTAGCGATCTCGCGGTTGATATTCTGTCATTACGAGTGATTGAGTGCATGTGAGACGAGCATGAGATCCCTACCTAAGAGGCACATGTGGTGCATCTACCATCCGTGCGTAGTGAGAACATTCGCCCTGCTCCGCGATCGTAAGTCTTGGTCCTTGACTCAGAACATTAACTCACGCTTTCGACAATACGTCCCCTCCCTGTTGATCCGAAAGTCTCAATGGCAAAGTACTCCCCTTCTTCCATTTTGGTAGGGTCATCGTTTTTCACGAGCAACACTGACTTTCCTCCATGTATCTGATACTTATTGATTGAATGGCCGCTCAAGTTTTCAATCGGCTTGACTAGGTAAGCATTGTGCATAAATAGATTCATTCACGACGAGAAAAACAAATCTTCACCGGGATAATATTTTCCATTCACTTCGACTTCATACGACTCCATAGTTTCTTGGATATATCCTGCGAGTTCTCCCAGCCTTACATCGATGCCAGCTTCCTGCTCAACCGTGAGTAATGGAACCTCAAGAGTAATTTTGATTCACAAACTCTAACACCGGTATTGGTCGCGGCTTTTACAGCTTCCAAGAGCGTGTCATAGGTAGGTTCAAAGTTCATTGTAAAAGCCGAGTCGCATATCCTGCCCTTGACATGTACCCCGATATCAACTTTTAATACATCCTCTTGCTGTAGAACTGCGAGAAAGATTTCAATCAAATGGGCGAGGGGTAGAGAAATATGGACCCACCAATAGTATCACCTGCATTGGGAGTATAATGCGCTGCACAGTTATTCAGACTGACACCAGTCGGAAACCCTACTCCGGACTCGAGACCATTCTCTTCTACCAGAGCACGAGTACCGTCTTCAATCATGCTTACAATTTCTGTCATTGACATCCCGGGTTTAATGTTTCGACGAGCGTATTGCCGCACTTGCCGATGTACCTCAGCTGCACGTCGAATGTTGTTGTAAGTATCTTCAGTATCCTCTTGGGCCATCCTCTCGTTATAACGCTTTTCTTCAGACGTTGTACGCCATGAATTGCTGACAAGCAAGTGCATTAGAAATGCGTAGATCTAATTTGAAAAGCGAAAAACACACTCATCCCTATATTCCTGGATCTCGCCTTCGGGATAGATCCCATTCGGGAACAGCTTGGACAATCCAACGCGAGGAGGCTCGCTCTGGTAAACTTTCTTCTTCTTTGACTTCTTCTTCTTCTTCTTCTTCTTTCCCTCACCTAGGAATAATTGAGAGCTAGTGAAAGTCAATCAGAAGAATACTACGAACCACAAACACCACCTTCAGCTATGTCGTGCTCGTCATCTTCAACACTCTGTTCAGCATCCAAATCAGCACCACTCTCTTTTTCTGGTTCTCCGTTAGTAGTAACATTCAAGTTCTGAGGCTCTTCAAAGTGGATCTTGCCTTCGACCTTTGCCTGGGATGATATTGAAGTCATAATGACGTGATCTTTTGCTGTGGGTTGTGGGGTAAAAAGCTTAAGCAGGACTGGCGAGAAAGCTCTCCGGAATGAGGGGAAACAACCCTGTATCCTTTTTCTGTAGTGAACGGTGAAGAAGATGATGGACAGAAGCAGCCTCTATATTGGTCACGCTACTGACTGCATCCGCCGAGAAATCGATCATTATCTTATCAATTTCACACACAAGTTATAAAATCTTGCAATAAGAAGGGAAGGAAAAGCAATAATCAATTAGCTATTCGTTCGATATAAACTTTCCACATAAGCCCACCCTTCTCTCCAACCTCCAGGATATTTAATCCCACAGGTAAACTTATGTTCCATTGTCGTGTTGTATCTTCCTTTTCCTTCACCACTACTCCATTCAGTTTCAATAGCACCTCTTCAATCTTCTCGGCTTCCTTCTTCTTTGCTTGAATCTTATTCTTTGCTACAGTGGACCGAGTTGTTCTTGTCAGCACAGCAGCAGCTCTTTGAGAACGCCGTACTGCGACCTTCCCCTTTCTTATTCTGCCGTTCTTTGGCGACGATGTTGAGCCTTCTTCGTCTTCTTCCTCTTGTTTCAACTCCTCTTCATCGTCTTCTTCACTGCTCTCTTCACCCTCGTCTCCTGAGAAAACAAGATCATCGACGTTTAACCCCGTCTCGCCGGGAACTAATCTCATGGCCCATGTTCTCACCCCTTCTCGACGATCCAACCAGAATAACCGGCCCTGAGGTTGAATTCGTATCTTCACAGATTTGATCTGGTGGCTAGAGTGTATGAGCACAGGCGCGGGTGAATGTGAGGCTGCTGAGACAGTCTTGTTAACAGGTACGGCAGAGGTGGATGATGATGCAGTTGCAGTCGACTGATAATGATTTAAATGTCTGAATGTAGTTTGCTGACCCGAGGCTGTGGGCTGAGGTGTTGCGGACTTGATCGATTGCGTTGCTAGTGCGAGTGGTGATGGTTTTTGGAGTTGCGGGGCGACCGGTGCTGAGGAAGTGGACGTGCTAGCTTTTGTGGAAGGTGGTGTTGGTGCTGTGGAGGTAGGTATAGACTTCAACTTCGTCTGAATTGGTACAGTGATAGGTTGGGCTGTCTTGCCGACAGCAATACTTGCCACGGGCACACGTAGGAGTAAGGAGGAAGTTGAAGGTTCTTGTTTAAATGTCGTTGAGTCTGCCTGTGTGGTAGTGGAAGGCCCGACAGGAGGCTTGATTCTAATCTTGTTGGAGACGAGCTTGCTACTCGAGTATTCAGGAAGATTATGAGGCGGTGGAAGGTCAGACATCAACTGTCTAAAATAATCCTACAGAAGACACCATCGAGAGATGTGGAAGAGAACTCGAGACAGCAACTTACCCTGAGGATCAAAGCATCTTCCCAGATACCAGAGTGGACTTGGTTAAAGGTCATAGCATTTGAGAAGACCAGCTCGACGTCGGAAGCAAAAACTGCCGAGGTGTGATAGTCTTTACGCTTGATTTTCCTCTGGAATCATATGGAGTTCAAGGAAATAGACATAGGAAGAAATCCACACACAAATATATTCTCAATACACTGGGGGTTCTTGATTTGCTTGTAATAAATAGCCCATTGCTTCTTGTTCGGTAGCTGCATGAACTCTGTAGACATGACACGGCCACTAGGTGATTGCTTCAGGATCTCAAATTTTAGAGGGAGAGATTAACCAAGACCCACTCCTTATCAGTTTTTTCTATCAATTTCTGCAGCCTTGACTTGATCATGCGATTGAGATTCGGTACTTTAGATTTTCCCTTCTCATCATCCTCGTCGGACTCATCATCCGCTCCGACCAGAGGTGCTAGTTTTTCATACGTCTTCTGCATGAGTTTCTGGAGAGACCTAAGGTAACAGATGGTTGCAGTCAAGAAACGGGGAATGTGCTCACATGCATATCCTTTGCGTCTTTCCATATTACACTATCCTTCATATTGTACTCAAGAGCATTGTTGAAGAGCAGCTCAAAGTCTGCGCGAACAGTCTGCAACGAGGAATATGCACTAGTATCGAGACGTTTCTTGATATCGTCGAGTGCGATAGGATTCTTTATGATCTGGTAATAGTCCGGATACATCTTACGAGGTGGCTTTGTCAGAAAAACCAAGGCGAGCTGGCGACCACTGGAAAGTGAAAGGCAAGAAAGGGAGAAGAAGGAGCATGAGTGAAAAAGAACGTGTCGGAGATGGATGCATCAGAATCAAATAAGGCAGGAACAAATCGACAGAACTCACTCTTTGGCTTTTGCCTCCTTGACAGTCTGCAACAGGTGTAATCCTAGTTCTTTCAAAGTCCCACCTCCACCATGTCTAGGACCTCCATTCTCCCGGGTATTGTCTTCTCCTGCCTCTGACATCGTCACATCTACGTCCGACGACCCAGGGAGGGTTGCGGCATCTCGCCGACGCTTGCGTCGTGATCCCTCGACGTCAGCCGCTCCAATCAACCTACTGAGCTCTCTTTTCGACATCGTTCGAATTGCTCGTGATTGTTCCGTCCAAACTGCTACAATGCTCTGAGGCGTGGGCCGAATCAATGACCGGTGAGGATAATACTATCCAATATCGTATTAACCTCTCCAAACGAACACCTAGATCCCTTATATATCTATCACGTGATATCGCGTTTATTTCTACACGAAAGTTATCTACTGATAATACTGAGGTCTAGGACTGAAATTTGGCGATACGCAGTTTTTTCACCTGTTGATTGGCTGCCCAAGAATGTATATTCATTCCACCATGAAATGCGACAGAGGCATCAGGCCATGCATGGGGCGCGACTCTGATCCTTACATTCTTCAGAGCATACTCTCGCATAAGCTTAGAACCACCGGGCTGTTGGATATGATGATGGGCGATAGCCCTGCATTCCACCAGGTATATAGCACTCACATGTTCCGAGAGATACGACGTTGTGTCAACGATGTATCCATCTAAGAGTATAAGGCAGCGGTTCTCCTTCTCAGTAAAGTTTTCCACATCATTCGAGGACCATATTGGTATGTCCTCTTCTTCTTCAATCACCGCTTCCCCCTGTTCCTTCATACGCATATGTTCGAGTCCATTTTTGATATCCTCATCTTTAGCTCGACGTAACCCACAAACTAGGCCAAAGAAATGCAAAAGAAGGATGATCCATTTCGAGGGATCCCAATCAGTTAGCAAAGGACCGGACCGAAAATCGTGAGGAAACGCATGCTGAAATTTGAAATGCAGATTAGGTTTGTCCAGGCATCATTTCATTGTACTGACATGCTGGTATCGTCCATCAACTTCGGTCGGGGTAGCGTAACAATAACTTACAAAATTATGATTCCCTTCGCCACAAGTCAAAAATGCCAGTACCTGAGCACCTTAAGTTCTATAATTGTAGGAGGTGCACAGGACAAACCATACCATATTTCCTCTTGATGTATTTTCGTCTGAGTAAGGCTGTAAACCCTCCCAGTGGGCAAGCCTATTTCAAGTTTGAGTTACACATCTCCTACGACGACGAGATCCATACGAGTTCACAAGGAAGGTGCAATGCCAGACTGAAAACATGTCTTTCATTTTGTAGACGAGGCCGCTCGTTATTTGAACTCACCAAAGACACGGGCAACCAGACCTCCCCAGATAAATCCACCAGGGGCATCTCCCCAAAGGGAGCCCACCATTGCCGGAATACAAAACCCAAAAATGAGAGCGAAAAGGTCTAGACAAACTTGTTTTAGTCGACATACCGCAAAAGGTATACCTGACGGACGGTAATACTGGTGTTGTACACGAACCACTAGGAAACACGGTTGAGTGTATGCCAACAGGGAAACTGTTTGCATACCTGGGTCATTGTCAAGGTCGTCAGTTTGAATCAAATCCAATTTACCATAATTGGGCTTGAAAAAAATCCAGCCAACATGGGAATACAAAATACCCCGTGTTGCTGCATATCTGTATGTTTCCTTGTTTGTGCACCACGTCAGCTGGTCAAGTAGAATAATACTGACGGATCATGAACAGGGTCATCTGTAAACCTCTGAGATATGGTAAATCACATACCCAAACCCGAAAATAAGGGGACGTACGTGGTGGAGTCTATGTCGAAGGCACCACCACTGCAAACACTCATTAGCTGTAATCACCCATCATGATAGGAGGCTTACCTTGATGGAACCTTGATGAGCGGCCGCTCCCAAAGCAGCGAGCACGATGCGAAGGGGCAAAGTGGCCCTGAAGGACTTGTGAGAATACAAGCGATGATATCCTATCGTGATACTGCAACGAGTCACATGAGGATGAGGATGGCCAACAGCAGCGTGATAAACTGACCCAAAACACGAAAGTTGCCAGGAAATGAAGGCCAGACAAAGTGTCGCGGATGGTTGTGTATACACGGGCCAACGGTACACGCCAATGAGAGCAGCAATATGAACACCAATAAAAAAGATGATATTTGACCACCAGATCTTTGGTTTTATTTTTGGTTTTGATATTGGTGAGGTCATTGAGTAGATGAACTTACAAAAGTTCAATTTCAAACAACTGTCACGAGATCAAAATGTTTCTTTTTTTTTAAATCAACAATTTATTACACGGAGTGTGAGGGCAGACCGTGGTAGCTACTTCGTAACTACGTTACATAGGAAAGAAACAACAGGAAAAAATGGAAAATAGAAATAGAAATAGAAATAGAAAATGGAAATAAAAAAATGGAAAAAACTATTGAATGAGCAAAGAAACTGCTCTACTGTTGGAAGGAACAGAGTGCACACCAGCATGGTGCAGTGTGGACAACTGGCAACCACATACCTGTGGTGTATACTTCTATGGAGAGCTGAAAGAGAGCAATGAAGAGCAACGAGTTGTATTGTCAGATGGAAGATGGATGATAGACTATGACTGTCACATCCCATGTTCCGACCTCATCTGTCCCTACTCACAGATAACCACCAGTCCTCATTCATGCTCCCAGACCCTTTCTGGTGCAGATCAAAACCAGCCATGTCACCTCGGATGTCCTCACTAGTACAAGACAACTTCATGGATATCCCTTCCTTGACATCCAAGGATCACTAGAGATTAGGGTAACTCACTTAGTAGTTACATTCCAGATAGCTACCCTAGGTAATACTGACTAGTATATATAAATCCAGTAGCTTACACTGTAGTACTTATCCTGAAAATCGACTAAAACTAGCACTTCTCTTCCAGTGTTAGCAGCGACACATCTCACCACCTTTTGGTGGTTTTCCATCTCCTAAGTCCCCAGTTCCTGATCTGAAATATGTGACCAGTGTGACTCGTAGAGGTGCAGCACATAAACTGAAGCTAAAGGTTATTCTGCTCTGTTTTCCATATTCTCAGATAATGCAAATTACTTAGTTCTGGACATCCGAGATGCCGTTTCCGGATCTCGGGTAACGAGGTGTGAACCACGTCTAACAATGATACTAGGAGAGAAAATACTATAAGGGACTGTTCCCATTCTTGACCTGATCTAACACCTTTCAACTTGAACACTGAGTTTCATGACAATTTCCATCATTAACCCTCTCAATCTTGCTTTTTTCCTCACAGTAATTCAATCCACCAAGTCTGAGGAGGACTTTTTGAACATATAGCCAACTGTATAAGGGTCCGTGTGAACGCGGCAAGTATTTTGGCTTTAGTGACGATCCACCTCCCTCACTGTTCCACACCTTCCCCCGATTTGGATACTTGCAGCGAGTCGCATCTTACCTGCCTCTCAATTATGGCAGATGATGACCTCTACAACCTAGAGCTTCTTTCCCTCGTCACCAAAATTAGCCAGGAGCTTATAAACCACCTGAATCTGCACGACAAAGTCTTCGCTGAATTCCTAATTGCCCTCCATGATGAAAGTAATGGTAGCCTACCAGCCTACAAAGCCAAACTCCAAGAGATGGAGGCTCGCTTCTCTGATTCTTTTGTAGAGAACATTAACAGGTTAATTCTCAGTATGCACCCCAAATACAAGGAACGAAAGAAGCGGTCAAGATCTGAAAGAGAGACAAAGGAGGGTAAGAAGAGACAGAGACGTTTGCCATCACCAAGACACCGGAGTCCTGGTCTTACGCGTGGACATGACGACAAGCGGCTGCGCCTTGATGATGGGTATAGCAATTTGGATGAGCGACCGGTACCACACAGAATTCACAGTGGAAAAGTTATAGGTTTGAAGGATGAGGGCCCCGTTAGGTCGGCGAAACGCCTCACTTCACCTGAACGCTGGGAGCTTAAACAGTTGATATCTTCCGGCGCTATCGGTCCGTCGGAATATCCAGAGCTCGATGAGGAGATGAACAATCCTGCGGTGCATACCGAGGTAGAAGAGGAGCTTGATATCGAAATTCGCGAGGAGGAACCTCCTTTTCTTGCTGGGCAGACTAAGAGAACTCTCGAACTCAGTCCCGTCAAAATTGTCAAAGCACCTGATGGCTCATTGAATAGGGCAGCGCTAAATGGCGCATCATTGGCAAAGGAACGTCGAGAACTGAGGCAGCAGGAAGCAAATGAGGAGGCAGATTCCCAAGCCCGTGACTTCGGCCAACCCTGGTTGGATCCCATGTCAAAGGACTCAGACAAGATTTTTGCACAAGATATGCGTGGAAGTCTCAGGAGTCAGAAGGCGGGTGAAGTCCCTAAATGGAGAGAGCAGAGTTTCAACAAAGCGACAACCTTCGGCGAGATTACCAGCCTCAGCATTCAGGACCAACGCAAAAGTCTACCGATATATAAACTCAAGAGCCAGTTGCTACAGGCCATTGGTGATGTACGTTACCCTTTACATGTTTAATGTATGACTGCCTCACTGGAATATCATAGCATCAGATTCTGATTGTTGTTGGAGATACAGGTTCGGGGAAGACCACACAAATGGTCCAGTACCTAGCAGAGTCGGGTTATGCAGACAAAGGGAGGATCGGTTGCACGCAACCTCGTCGAGTTGCCGCTATGTCTGTTGCTAAACGTGTTGCTGAAGAGGTCGGATGTCGGCTCGGCCAAGAAGTTGGATACACGATTCGTTTTGAGGACTGTACCAGTCCTGAAACGCGTATCAAGTACATGACAGATGGTATGCTTCAGCGCGAATGTCTCATCGATCCGTTATGTAGCATATATTCGGTTATAATGCTCGATGAAGCTCACGAACGAACTATTGCTACTGATGTCCTGTTCGGGCTACTCAAAAGTGTGTTGTTCATTCTTTTACCTCTTCAAGAATTAACGAACACTTATAGAGGCCGTGAAACGTCGGTCTGATTTGAAGCTGATTGTTACATCTGCAACTCTCGATGCCGAGAAGTTTTCCAAGTATTTCTTTGGATGTCCCATCTTTACCATTCCGGGACGGACATATCCGGTCGAGGTCCTGTACACTAAAGATCCTGAAACGGATTACCTGGATGCTTCCCTTATCACAGTGATGCAGATCCATCTCTCAGAACCCCCAGGCGACATCCTTCTGTTTTTAACCGGTCAAGAAGAAATTGACACAGCTTGCGAAATCCTCTTCGAACGGATGAAGGCCTTGGGGTCGAAGGTCCCTGAGCTCATAATTCTTCCTATTTATTCCGCCTTGCCATCGGAAGTACAGTCACGTGTATTTGAACCCACTCCGCCAGGGGCTCGAAAAGTAGTCATTGCCACTAACGTTGCGGAAACCAGTTTGACCATTCCTGGCATCTACTACGTTGTAGATCCGGGATTCTCGAAGCAAAATGCTTATGATCCACGATTGGGCATGGATTCACTTGTTGTCATGCCTATATCACAGGCCCAAGCTCGCCAGCGTGCGGGTCGCGCGGGTCGCACTGGACCAGGAAAATGTTATCGTCTTTACACTGAAGCAGCATATAGAAACGAAATGCTCCCTAATTCTATTCCTGATATCCAACGCACTAACCTCTCGTCGACCATCCTCCAATTAAAAGCTATGGGCATAAATGATATTCTGAGCTTCGACTTCATGGACCCACCACCCGCACCGACTATGATGACAGCAATGGAGAATCTCTATGCTCTGTCAGCACTAGACGATGAGGGTCTTCTTACTCGTTTGGGTCGCAAAATGGCTGATTTTCCAATGGAACCACCACTTGCAAAGATGCTCATTGCCTCAGTGGACCTCGGATGTTCGGAGGATATTTTATCCGTTGTTGCCATGCTTTCCGTTCAAACTGTGTTCTATCGACCAAAGGAGAAGCAGACTCAAGCGGATTCAAAGAAAGCAAAGTTCCATCAGCCTGAGGGTGATCACCTTACTTTGCTCACAGTATATAATGGCTGGAAAGCAGCGAGCTTCTCAAACCCCTGGTGTTACGAAAACTTTATTCAAGCCCGGAGCATGCGTAGGGCTCAAGACGTGAGGAAACAGTTACTTGGTATCATGGATCGGTACGTTCCTTTGTTCGTACTTTCGCCAAAGCATATTGCCCACTAGAATATTTCAGCTACAAACATGATGTTGTTTCTGCAGGCCGGGATTACAATCGCGTACGCAAAGCTATTTGCTCAGGTTTCTTCCAGCATGCTGCGAAGAAAGACCCCTCTGAAGGGTACAAGACCCTTGTTGAAGGTACACCCGTCTATATACATCCTTCATCGGCGTTGTTCAACAGAAATCCCGAATGGTTGGTTTACCACGAGCTAATCTTAACGACTCGCGAATACTGCCACAACGTTACTGTGGTCGAACCAAAGTGGCTGGTTGAGTTCGCTCCACAGTTCTTTAAGGTTGCGGACGCGAACAAGATAAGTAAGCGGAAGAAACAGGAGAAAATTGAACCTTTGCACAACAAATACGAGAAACCGGACGAATGGCGACTGTCGAAGGTCAGAAGAAGCGCCAGATCTGTAAGTTTGGTCCCTCTTCATGAGGTCTAGTGCTCATCACAGTTCTCAAGTCTCAAACATTCGGATAAGCATCTGCCATGATGGCGATCGTAGCTTCATTATCCTCGTAGAGCTACGGCGTTTTTACATTACAAACATGGCTAATTGGCATCAAACAGATCCCTCCAAACAAATCCCTCTTGCTAGTTATTTGTAAGCATACACCGCAACCTACCCACGTTTAGAGTTGCGTAGGCTGACTGGGAGATACTATCATGAAACATGGGCAACTGGAACAGTTTGTCGGTCCAAGAGGGAAAAGGTCTTTGCATGAGTTAGTCTTGCGTTGCCTGAAAAGGCCTGAGTCAATACCAATCTGCTTGATAGAAGGCACC
>Ga0157363_1006154_pt1 | contig 11263 bp, 8 predicted proteins | sample AttsexASBM1_FD_111477 | JGI IMG/M metagenome (GOLD analysis project Ga0157363, IMG submission 111477) | Fungus gardens microbial communities from leaf cutter ant in Ribeirão Preto, State of São Paulo, Brazil - Atta sexdens ASBM1 | ecosystem: Host-associated > Fungi > Mycelium > Unclassified ...
AGAGAGAGAGGAGAGAAATTTCATTTATCAATAACCATAAAACCTACACATGACCGTAAAACCGCACATGATGCATTTTTTTCTGCTGGATTGCTTTCATTTTAGTAAATTATTAGAGTTGCATCATACACAGAATTTCTAATTTACTGATATGTAAGCAATTTGATAAGAAAAAATATATCATGTATCATAGACTTAAAACAAAAATTCACAAAGCATTTTGTACTTGAAACAAAACATTTTAAAATTTAAATACAGATTTAGATATACTTTTTATAGCTGCAGTTTTATATGCTGTTTAGGATCTTTATATAAAAAAAATTTTATATATATATATATATATATATACGACCCACTTTTTTATTGTGGGAAATTACAAGACACGGTTTCTTATTCCACAGCTATATACTGTAATTATGTTAACATCCGAACACATATCAATAGTTATTTAACATTGTTTAATTTATATAACAGCGCTAACCCATATGGACAAGTTAAGAGTGTTTGGAAAGCAAATCAAAGTAATGCTCAGCAAACACCAAACGGTTCAATTGCCAAAAGAAGGTCAGCCAGATGCGGGCCTCACGAAAGATTACACCAACAGCACTCTTCATCGATTCAAGAAACCTGGCTCGAAAAACTATCAGAACATCTATCCGCCGAGCTCGACCCTGCATTTATCAAACATTCCGTGAGTAATCTAACAATAATACATATTATATTTCGCGCTGCTTCTCTTGGACTTAACGACATTCAATTTACTCTTTCAGAGCTACGGTAGCGGAGGAAGAAATCAAGGATGCTTTCACTAAGAACGGCTTCACTGTGAAAGCTTTTAAGTTCTTCCCGAAGGACAGAAAGATGGCTCTCATACAAATGCCTAACATGGACGATGCCGTGGCTGCGCTGATCGTAAGTCATCATGTTGTCATTAATAAGCCCAAGTCGAACTGTGATCTGTCGAAAAGCTTATGCGGATCTTGATTTGCTCCTTAATTTCATTATAGCTGTAATTTTTATGAAAAAGATTATTATAAGTTTCTTGCCCAACTTTCACTTTGGAGGAGTTCTGTTTTTAAAATTCATTTATATAATTTTATTATTGTTATTTAAAAATTTTTCTCCCTTTAACATACAACGCAGTAATTTGTCTCTCGTAATTATCTCTTTAGAATTAAATTCATATTTTCGGTACTTTATTTTTACAGAATGGAATATTTTTCTTCTTCAAATTTCTAGTGTTATATTTATGGGCTTGCAATTTCGAGAATCAATCGGGTTTTTTGCTCAACAAACAAATAGTACTAAACTATTCAGCAATTCTCTGATAAGTAGTTTTTGTAATTAATTCATTACTTTTATGAGAAACAATAATCCTGATGTTCTGTAAAATAAAAATAAAATTTCTTAGGGCATCGAGTTTATAAAAAATATACATATCGATTCTCCTCACAACATGCCTCCGTATCTATCGCAAGTATTTTTAAAGAAAAAGAAAGTAGAACGAAAATACTTCAACTTTACTTAAAATCTAATTTAAAGTCAAATCCGTAAAATGTAAATTTCAGTTATTTGACTATAAAATCGATTCGTTCTTCCTCTTTTATAGAAAATGCACAACTATCAGCTTAGCGAATCCAACCATCTCAGAGTGTCGTTCTCCAAGAGCAACATCTAACAAGAATCGCCACCGCACGAGCAGCAATGGTACCAGCCATACGCCCTAGTTCCCCTTTGGTCACCCGCTTCGGTTTACGACTGATGGTCACGTAGTTGGATCCACTCGGGTGCTCGTCCGTTCCTGCGAGAGTCGCTACGCTATTGTTGGCCTGCACTGCGCGTGTAACCAATGCAGAACTGCGTCGTACTCGGACTTTGAAGCAGCACAAGCGGATAGGAGCTACCTCGTCCGAGCGAGCTTAGGATGTTCTCGAGGCCTTGCCCTTGTTGTTGGGACGTCTATATAGCACGCACTTATTTTCGCATCCGGTTGATTTTGACGATTTGAGGGGTGTTACTAGGGTGTTTTGAGATGTACCAGGGCTGCAAGCGCTCAAATTAAACGATGAAGAGGCAAATTCGCGACGGCCTTCTCGAAGGTAGTTTCCGGTGCTGGCTTTCGAGCGTATTAACGCGACAGTTTCATAATTTTAGAAATACGTGAGAAATTTAGAAACAGACAAGGATCGCGAGAAAGGAAAGGAGGAGAGAGAGAGAGAGAGAGAAAGAGAGAGAGAAAGAGAATAATAACGTGATTATTCTTATGAAAGCCAGGACCGTCGCAGAAAGAGAGAAACATAAAGAGAGAAAGTGAGAAAGAGAGAGAGATATGCAAAATAAAACAAAGAGCCTAGCAGCCAGGCATACATAGAGAAAGCATGTGTAAAAGAGGGAAGAGAGATTAGGATTAGACGGGAGCGAGGAAACAGCACAGTGGCGAACAGTCCTCGACTCTTGTACAGAGTTAATGCTAGGGAAGATAAGATATATTATTATACATGTAAAATTCATGATCGCGCGGCCCAAACCGCTACAGTGATTACGGTTAAGAATTTTTCAAAGTTACGTGGACACAAGGGCGACCATCTCGCGATAAGCGCGCGCGACGGCGTCCGTATATCGCAGTTCGGAAGTAGGTCTCCGTCGTCAACGTGCTCGTTCGATGAGCGGACTCGAGGAGAAATGCCTTTGTGGGAACAAATGGACCGCGAGGTATCTCAAGACGATCGTCGTACGTTCACGCATGACGCGACGGCCGACTATCGTGAATCAGCAGCGTTTACCACGAGACAATCTTCATTCTTCTGATGACCAAATACACATGCGACCGAGCGTACTTCTTCGTGGCTTCCGTTCCATTTCGAGACATACGATCGACGAGGCCGACCGATCGAGTACGACGGGAACGACGTGTTTTAATTGACCGGGTATCTAAATAAAAAAATGGCCAATGTCACGGGACCTTTTGCATGCTTTCACGAAGTATTACTACTTCGCCGACGAACCGATCGTCCTCGTTGATTTTACGTCGCAAGATTGGCAGCGGCCAAAATTGAAGAGAAGAGCGGCGGAGCGCCGAATCGGCCTTCAAAATTCTTCCCATATATCCGTTATTATTTATCGCGATTGGTTGATCCATTCGTAAGGCGGAAGCGAAGCAATCAAAGTCATTCGTTGCGTGCTGAGAGCAATCCTAATTGAGGTATGTTACTCTGAACGTATCTGGCCCGCTCGACCTATGTTTTATGTTTCTTCGCGGGGCGTATTTCTCGCTCCCGAAGGTACCTGCAGTATTCTCGACTATCCGGCGAAGTCGAACGCTTCTTAGGGGAAGATCGAGCGATGCCTGAACGTTCAATGACCGAGGCGAGTTCTCCGCTCCGCAGATCCATGCGACGCGTTTGCGCGCGTCATTATACGGTCGTCACAGATGGCATTTTTATAATTTGTACGTTTGAGTTTGGAGATAAGTATTATAACGCACCCGCACACGTATCCGCGTCTTTACGAGACCGTACAATTATGCAGTTATACGTACACGGACACAAAACACACATACATTCATGCACGCGCCGCGCGCGAAGATAAATATTTCGACCGCCCTCTGATTTACACACACACACACACACACACACACACACACACACACACACACACACACACACACACACACACACACGTACACATACACAAATACATACAGACGCATAGATACAACTGAATGCGCGCAGATTTCTTAGTTAGAATAGATGCTTAGGCATGTGTTAGGATCTTAATCGTATAGTAAGCGACTAGATAAGTAATTGACTAGGAGAGGAAGGAGTGAACCGTTGAACATATCGCTAATTAAAAAGTTTGCAACGTACGGGGCGCGCGCGGAAAGTTGGTGCCGGTCGTAGCGAATCAACGAGTGACACTCAGGATACCTCGAGGATAGTTCGCATAGATGGATAGTATTCGAAGAAGAGAGAGGTACTATCATGTCTCTGTGCCAACAATAGATCCATCGTTTGACGAGCTTTGATCCACCTCTTCGAGAGAGTTCCTGATATCAAAGCATTCCTTCAGTAGTCTGCGATTGTGAGGATTCACCGTAAATACAAGCGAATATCTCGAGGAAGCATCGCACATATATAGATTGGTATTCGAGGAGGCGAATCATCGTTCGATTAAACGAATCATTTGCAACGTTGAGTTCTTGTTGGACAAAGCGTTGAAGAGAAAAGCAAAATAATACGCTAGAATCGTATTTAGTGTGTAAGATCGATTAGGATGGTTTTCGAGGTGTCTGAGGTGTCCTCGTCGAAAAGCGCGAAACGGAATTTAGATCGGACGTCGCAAAGTTGAGGATAATTGATCTTATTTCTGTTAAGAATGAGAATCCTGAAGTCCTTAAACGTAACATGCCGCACGCGCGCCGGCAAAGCCCACGGGTTTCTGTCTAATCGACATTCTGTTGGAGTCAATTAAATTTTACTGATATAACATAACTGATCGTAGAGAGAAGTAGGAAAAGGATTAGTGTGTATTGGAAGGAGACTGTTATGCAAAGGCGTAACTGAACGAGCGAGAGGGAGGGAGAGAAAGGGAGAGAGTAATTGCGCGAGTGCGAGAGAAAGAGAGAAACGGAGCGAAAGAATTGTATTCATGTTGAATGTATTGTCGCGCGACTTTGACGGATATTGAACTATATAAAAGGGTAGGAAAAGGAGTTTCTCCAAGCCGAGAACCGCGCAGCGATCTACAAGGCAGGGGGAATGACGAAACTGTGAAAAAAAAATAAAATAAAGCGAATGCCGGCTCGGGCATGATGTGCTGTTTGTGCCAAAGTAGGCTAGCCGACAAAACTCTAGAACGGGATCTCTTGGTGGAGCAGTGCGAATGGGATATCCCTGTTCGATCGCGTGGACGCCGATCCTCGAGGGTTCTCCTCGTACGATCGTAAACGTTTCCGCCGGGACCCCCTCCGATCGGCGGTCTCGCCTTGATCGAGTACCGACCAATCAGCTAGTTGTTTAGAGACGTAGCGAGTAGCCGGCATGAGCGAAGGGGCCAGTCTTTGCATCTATGATCTGTGTCTTTCGGACCTCTGATACTACGTTATTTACTTGGACTGCATTTATACATTCTTAACCGGACACACGTTCCGAGCACCTGGACTGCAACACGGTCTGTTAACACGAGAGATATTCACGACACTTACACGCGCACATACACAGACATACACATAGACATACACACGCAATACATATTACTTAAGCAATACACAAAAATACACCTCCGCAATCGCCCACGAATGTACATCTAGATTCCAGCGCGCGATCCAGTTTTTATTTTATCGAAATATAATAGTTCTCTTTAAGTGGCTCGCTTAATTCGCTGTGTATTGATCTAGAAATTCAAGAAACGCTTCTCTTACACTACCTACTTTGTCTGTCTCGTTGGAATCGTTTTTCGTGCGGTATCTTTAATACCTTTGCGATATCTTGTAGTAGCCCGCGCGCTGACATTTACACGTTCGTATTCTCCTCGATTCTTATCGCATATCGTGGAACATAGCGTGAGAGTGCCACAAGGAGGGAGGAAAAAAAGAGGGAGAAACTGTGCGGGAAAGCTTTCGTACAATCTTTACTTCCGGCACGAATATCGTCTAAGCGTACCTGAACAGCTCGCACAGAGAGTGTTACTCGATTTTCCGAGCTAATATATATATATATATTATATATTTCGATTTATACATACATACATATATATACACACAAACACGCGTGTATCTTTTTCGCGAATTGCCAACGTCGAGCACCCACCGTTCACGCCAGGTCGCTAATTATATTTTATTACTTGCCGGTCGTTCTTAGCACATTCCTGTTGACGCGTACAACACGCATCTGTACACACCTATTCACACGGAACACTGATACACGTGACGATCCACGTAAGCGCATCCAGCGTTTTGTTTTTGTCTTCGTTTTTTCTCTCTCTCGTTTTTTCGAATTTCTTGTCATAAAGCGACGTAAACTCGAACATTATTTTTTTCTTTCTTTCCTTTTTTTCTTTCATCATTCACACCACTCTAATGGTGACAATCAGCTCTTCTGCTCGCAGAAGGAGGAATTCGGCGCAAGATTCTTCCGAAGCATTATCGCCAAAACTCGTTTCGACGAGCGGCGCAAGCCGTTCTTTCCAATGGACTTATTATTAATAGAAAAACGTACCGGAAAACGGGGCAGCTATATACAGAACTATAGATATCTACAGGGTGCCCGACGTTAAATCACACATCTATTCGGTTTATTTTGTCGCCGTTACAACACACGTTAGATCGGCCTTCCTCCTTTTCGTTCGAACGATCCTCACGTGGCGGGCAAAAATGAAAAGAAGAAAAAAAAAGTGAGAAAGAGGAGGCACCCTGTAGACGGATAGATCGATTATATCACTAGCTGGGTTGAGGGGGGCCGAGGTGAGGGTTGGAGTAGCCAGCACTCGCTACATGGTGTCGTAGATTATTCAGACTCCGAAATTTCCCCAGACTCGTCGCGCGAGGAATTAACCGGTGATAGTTCAAGAAGAGTTCACTTTCATCCCTCCCGCGACGTAAACATTTTCGCATATCCAACAGAATCTCCGATAAAGATACTGTGGGTGAATAATATCGCGCGAATCAACGGAGAACGCGACGGAAATCTTCGCGTGAAAGATAGATATAATACATGAATAACAATCAAAGAAGAAACGATTTCTATCGAGTGAGGATATTCAGGATAAAAAGCATTAGGATTCAGTCATAGTGACTGCGTTCAGTAAAAAAAAAAACTTTACAACTGTTGTGTAAGATTCATATGATTGATTTATACATTTAGATCCAGTGAGAGGAACTAAGAGCAAAGTCAATCATATTAATGAATTTTACAACGGTTGCAAAGCAACTTTTTCTGCTGTATGTAACCTCAATGAAAAGCATAAACAATAGAAACAAGAAATAATATACAGGTGATAGATTTTAATCTATCGGACCGTGTAATATCAATGCACAACAATTTCTGATAGATTGAAGTCTATTGCCTGCGTTATTCCCTATTTCTGTTGCTTGCGTTTTTCATGTCTGAGTTCTTAACATTTTCATTATCCTGACGCGAGTGTCTATTTTCTGTCAAGCAAAATTTTACATATTGAAGATCGCTCGGTTCATTGAGGTCGAGAAAAAGTCGTGGAGACATCGGCAGCGCGGCGACGTCGGTGAGACATCGCACTCGGACCAAGGAAATTCGGGGTCTGGTAGAGAGCCACGTTAGTAGAAGCTTAGCCTACACACAGAGGGTATCCACTAATCCATTTATGTACGCGAAATATACAAAACAGACATACATACGCTCCAGACGCGAGTCATGCACATATACATGCATACACAGACTCAACACACATACATTCACGGACTTATATCTATTATATATTTGATATATCGCATTGTAACAGGTGTGTCCTGTAAAATGCGGCTACAATCCGGATAATCTATATTTTATTAATAAGGGATAAGTCTATATATAGGGTTACTAACGTGTTACGGATTATCACATAAATTAGAGAGAAGATTAATCTATATAAATATATATATATATAAATATATATTATATAATGCGCGGCGGAAACTCAAGTACATAGAACCGGCAAAAACGGAGGAAGACACGTGACACACGCACATACACACGCAACGTACATACAATACGCAACGTTAACATGATTGGAGATGTGAGGTATAAAAAAAATATATATATATGATGAGTTTTAAATGACTATATCTGTGCTATCTTAGTATATCGTTGAGAAAATTGTCAGGAATATGATCTGCTTGCCTAATCGGGGCCTTAGGCGTCGTTCAAATCAAGAAAAGAAAGGATCTAAAACGTGACACGCGTACTGTCGATGTAACAAGCCGACGGCATCCCCGTTTTCTTGCGTCAAATTCTTTTCCCGTGTTTCAAAGTTAGGGTATATCGCGACTCGCGAGTGACCCCTTCTTCTAGTATTGAAAGAACGATTTAGATGTTACGTGGTAACAGACGGCCAGCAGTCGTAAGAAAATACTTTGATGACACCCATATAGTATGGATCTTTTAAGGAATATCATAAAGACATCTAGAGGACGATCTACTTTTTAAGGATGTTCTCAGGATGTCCCTTGGAAGTGCTGTGTGGGCAAATATGCGCGAACATACACAACACGCACAAACACACATATTACACTTTCATTTACATGAGAGAAACTCAAACTCGAAAAATTATAATAAGTATATATTAGTTTATCGCGAGAGGGGAGAAGCATTTAAAAGACACACAGGGTCTCCAAAGTGCGGACAGTAACAAAAATTTTCGGGATAGAATCGGTAATCCTTACAGAAATCCAGTACCGGTCAATTTAATATTGTAAGGTAGTGATTATTATTTATTTTCAGTATTAAAAGCACTGAACACAATATTTTTAATACTTAAAATAAGTAGTTAATTATTATTTTTCAGTTTTAAATTTCTATAAGGGAGTAAATCGTAACCGACGGGTGTTTTACATAAAGGATTAGGAGAGTCGAGATAACGATCTGTTCAAATATCGACATGCTGTAACATTAAAATAACTACAATTGGATGACACAATCTGAATATCAAAGGAAGGAACTTGTGAAGATCATACTTTACTTTTATATCAAAACGCCAACAATTCGTATCTCCCTTGCTTGAATAAAGCTGCTATCCTTAGATTCGGCTCTTCTAAATTGGCACGTTGGTTGTTATCTCGATCCTTCGGACGCGGATGGGCGAAGGGAATCCGAATGCGAGATTTCTTTTTCTGCGTGCATAACGTTTCGACGTCGCGCAGGTCGCTGGAACACGCGGACTATTCGTTGGTGTGCCTGTTGACTGAGTGATCTCGCGATTTTTTTGCCTGCTTTTGCTTTCACGAGAGTTACGCCAATTTAGATCTCGAGGACGAGACGGTGGGACCGCGGACGAACGAGCTATCAATCAACTTCTGTCATCATTTTATCTTTGCGTTGAAAGGAACGATTCGACCGCGTTCTTAGGTCTCGAATTCTCGGTAGGATTTTAAGGGGGGAAATAGCGAAGAGAGGCCTCGATGAGATGGAGCCGCTATCAAATATTTCAAGTCGTACCGAAACTGTATCGCTGTCGCTATTGCCGATATAACCAGATATATCGTAAAAGAAAAGGAACGAACATAGAGACAAACGTACAATTCAATGGAGCCTAATTTTCGAGGTGATAAAGAGAGAGAAATAGTGAGACGGAGAGATCGTTCAGAGTCTCTCGTGACGAAACGACACCTTTGTAGTCGGAAATGTAGGATATCCGTTTGTTTTTTTTTCTCGATTAGCGCGCGTATAAAGGACAGCTGAATTTTAAAAATACTGAAGAAAAAAACATTGTATGTTGTAAGTCAGTGAGAATTGTAGAAATTAACTAAGCAGTAGTCGTTAAAACGATGAGAAGCGTTGCTTAAGAGAAAAAAAAAAAAGAGAAGATGGAAGAGAAGCGCGGATCCTGTAAGAAGAAGAACTGTTAGCGTAAAAAGAAAAAAAAGAAACGTTAGTAGCGTCTTAGAGTCGTGTAGTAGCTCCTTTCTAATTAAGCCTCCAGATTTAAGTAATGTGTATAGTTAAATGACAATCACTCGACTTTCTGTATCGACAATTGACGAAGGGACTCTCGGAAAAGCCGTGATAAGCTGCCTACGCACCGAACCCCTTTCTTCGTGTTCCCTTCTTTTTCTCGATCCCCCATCCCTATCTCCTGTTCGCAACGAGACTTTCTCATGTTCCAATCATGGATTTTCCTTTTTCGAGAGATTTTCACCGAGCTGGCAGACAACTCGGCGCGATTTCGCAAGCTAGAATTGTAAATAAAAGAAAATATGAACATGAAGATACGTTGATTCGTCTCCGGCTCGCGTCGTTATCATGACTTATTTCTGAAAATGTCTATAGATTTGTGATCAGATCGATGTTTTTCCCGCAAAATGATTATAATTGTTGGAAGAACGGTTTATGTCTTCGAAATATTTATATCGTGGCCGATAAAATATACTTTTAATAGATTGCCTTTTAACGATATTTTAGCTACATTGTTGAGTTTTTTATTAGTTGGCACATAATGATGAGAAATCTTATAAAAGTCGTTTGTGTACGGATTGAATATTAAAAAGGAATATTTCGTTCGATAAATTTATAAAACTTAGAATGTATCATCTCGAACGTTTCTCATCCTTTTTCGCTCGAGAATTTTGTGAAAAATCTCAGGTTGTACATATACTACTTCTTTGACGTCGCTCCAAGCCTTTCCGAGCAATCTTGCCAGCTATTTTTCGCCTGTTTGCAAAAACTTCCAAGCCTATCGTGACAAGTGTCAACTCTGCCTTTTAGCTCTCGAACTTTCCAAATTCCGTGCCCAGGAAGATCCTTGGTTTTCTGCATGTACCTTCCTTCTTTCCCTCGTCTCACAGTCGTCGTTTGCCGATCCGATCAACAGCTGATGACAATTCCGCGCGTAGAGCGTGGTTTCGATCCGATAAAAAAAGGTAGAAAAAGGAGATCTTTCATCCTTTGAAAGATATTTATTCTCTATTGTCACATTGTGTTGTGGAAATAATATTTGCAAAGCGCAAGATTGATAAAATCCAGAATCGTGCGGGATCGCGTCATCAGAAGCTCGATCGCCGGCAAGGCGCTCTCTAAAAGCTGGTAAATCTTTAAAAAAAAAGAAGATATATATGTGAGAGAGAAAACCAATCATGGGCCAGGAATTGCGTTGCAAGTCACAATCAGCTCGTCTCCGGCAAAACAGACAATTTTCTTTCGACGAGAACCATTGTCAGAGCGGGCGTTTTACGGTTAAGCTCTTTCTTAGTAAGTTCGATTAGGGATTAGTCTTATCGATAGGAAGGCGGAGATCACGAGAGTGATCTTGTTTTTTTTTTTTTTCCATTCGTTGCGCCCTGCACCGCGAATCGCGATGGAAGCGCGCGGCAGAAGAAAAGAAGAAAGTAAGAGAAACAAAAATTCAGGGAACAGTTGTGACGTGGAAGAAAAGAGAAGGAGTAAAAGGGGAGAGATTTTCCGGATCGTCGAGATGATCGGCGAGACGCGATCTTTCTATTGTCGGTCATTTACGCGAGACGCGCGCACATCCACACGTTCGCATTTCATACATCACTCATGCATGGTGTCTAATATGTATATATATATATATATATATA
>Ga0157363_1006155_pt1 | contig 11263 bp, 3 predicted proteins | sample AttsexASBM1_FD_111477 | JGI IMG/M metagenome (GOLD analysis project Ga0157363, IMG submission 111477) | Fungus gardens microbial communities from leaf cutter ant in Ribeirão Preto, State of São Paulo, Brazil - Atta sexdens ASBM1 | ecosystem: Host-associated > Fungi > Mycelium > Unclassified ...
TACATATTACATACATGTGTGTAATAAATTGTGAACTATATTCGGGAATATCACGAATTCAGAAATGGCTACGTCGGTTCCTCAATTTGTCTATAGATTTTTTTCTACTGAACAATGTAATAAAAATCATGTAAAATTTAATACAAAATAATTTTTCATGAAAACATTTTCATTCATTGATCTCATACATTTGATACTTTAAGGTCATCTCAAGGTCATAGTATAGTAGGTCATTGAAGTCTTGACATTAATTACAATATTATGAAGTAAAAAATACGTGCCATTTAAAAAAATTAGGGTGACCTTGACTTTTTTCCTAAAAAAGAACATTTTGTGAAAAAGAATATTTTGCAAATTTTTAATATTGCAATTTGTAATCGATTAATTACTGACTAACTTTTATTCAAAATAATTTTTGTCAGATCATCGGAAATGCCGAAAAAATCGTGATCACAGTTACGGGATACCCTGTATAGTCAAGGTATGATTTATAGCTTCTATCCAATGAATTACGTCGTATTGAGATATGCTTCGAAAATTATTGCGAATTTGTATTGCGCGTTACTGAGGTGCCAACGGATTTATGATATGATCGTAAATGAATTTGGCTACCGTTTTAATCAATTCGAGGGTAGCTCTTAATTCAATGAATATAAAGTTTAGAAACCCAAAGGCGGTGCTAATCAATTATCGTGCTTAACGCAATATCTTTATTGAGCTACTACTGTGAAACTTTCATCTAATTGGAATTTTCTCCGCAGTTTAAGACATTACTTTCGCGTAATTGTTCGTTACGGCTTATTCATTATGATGAAGGAAGAAATCGTTTCTCGTTCGATGCTGTTTATTTCAGAAAAATGGAACAATTTATTGACAATTCGATGAAAGTAAAGTCAGCTACTTATTGAATTAAAAATTATTCATTGGCCATAATGAAGACGAACTACATTTTCATTCGTTATTAAGTCAAATTAGCTTATGCAGATAATTCTTATATTCCGCTTCGGTGATTCATATAATTATATTTAAATTCAATAGCTCTCCGATTTATTTAATTAACATAATAAAAATATATTATATAAATTTAGGTTACTAGCCATTTAGTAGCCATTTTCCACGTGACGGTTCATCAATAATGAATGTCTAGACCGAGGTCACTTTGGTCGTCGCCTCATTTAACGTTCACGTGCTATTATTACGAAATATAAAAGAACAACGATATAGGAATGTAGACGTACTACACTTTAATAAAGATACTAGTTTTATTAAGTTTCTCGTCTATTGGACAAGTTATTTTTGATTATAGAAGATGTATTTTTAGAAATATATCAAATCTAAAAATTGAAAATAAATAAATTTTTTTAAAGCTTTTATACAATACAAATAGCAATAAAATTACGTTAATATATTCATATCAATCATTTCTGATTAAAAATCTAAAGACTTATAAAACTTTATTTATTATCAATTGCAGCTCACGCGAAAAGTCTACTTCTACTTTAATTAATTTTGAAGACTTGTGATTTTGCACTCGGCGCCGTTAAAACAGCGGGCGCGGCCACGCCAATTACGGAAGTAAAAAGTCGGTCGTCCGTAATTAATCTCGGACCGCTTCCCCTTTTTTCCGTTTTCCCTTATTAAAGCTGGCAAGGTGACAAAGGAAGCGTGAATCGACTGTTTTTCGAGGTACGTGCAAGTATTTCGTTCGGGACATTTTATGAGGTTAGTCGAGAGCGTTTTTCTAACACAAGGAGTGTTCGAAATTTCTCCGATTTTTACAAAATTCGACGAGAACAAAATGAAAATAGAGTAAAAATAATTTGGACGTACGTTTTATGATCCTTCGAAGTTGTAACCACTCACGATCATATCGAGAGCCATCCATCGGAGATTTAAAAAAATTGCCCTATACAAGTTTTATACTTTTAAGCACACAGTAAAAAAATATTGAAAAATAAATATATCTCCGATATAGTTTTTGCTATTGCGCGGGTAAAACTTCCCAGAGAGTGGCTTTTACCATTAATAATTAACACGAATAATGGGCAAAAACAAAGAGTCACTTTTATTTTACATAGAAAATCATTTTCACTCGCTGCATAAGAGTACCAAAGTGCTATTGTTCGGTTATGAGGGAGAGCGTTCTTCCCGACTGTCAGAATTCTGAGCAGGTGAACGAGAGAAGAAAGATGAACGAGAGAAGGAAGAAATGAATAAGAGATCCCTACCTCTAGGGAGGTCAGCGCGTGACAAACGAGGCTGTTTGTCTGAGCCTCCTACACATGGATAACGAGCCGCTTCAAATCTTTCCATGGGGTACTCAGGTCCTTTTCACCGGAGAGATCTCACCCTTCTCGCCCTATTTTGCTGTCGACATGGTATCGTATCTATCCTCAAGACGACGAAAATTGCATTCTTTATACACGTTCGCTGCTCCTTAATCCGCGGATCTGCCATCATCCTAATTGATGCGATAATTAGCGACGAGACGATCTATTTGGTAATTAACGAAAGGCTGCATAATCCGCGCATAATTTGTGGGAAGGAATGCTCATTACTTTCGTGCACGTCGACGTACGTATGTAAATAGTTCCGAGAAATATGACATTCCTATGTCAAGAAAGACATTGGATTATCTTGAACGTTCTTCCTATATCGCATTTTCCCTATTATTTATTATGTCACATTATTTTTATTCTTAAATTTCAATTATTAAAGCTAAAATTAGTTTTTAGTATTTATTATATTATATTTCTATTAATGATATCGCAACTTTTAAAAATAATTGTGAAATAATAAGCGAGATTTCAGTTAAGTTCATAATAAATATAGATATATATGTTTTTTTAACAGTTTTTCAACATATTTACATCTTTATAATATGATGCTTGATTGAGCACTAAATTATTAAAATTACTTGTCAATTTAATTCACGATTACTAAAGTAGTTTAATAATCCGGAAAAACAATTCGGCGCGTAATTCAAAAAAGATTACAATATGGTATATATGCAATTACATATATAGTAATTCTCAAGATTGAATTATTTTAAGCATTAAAAGAGCTTCGACCATTATCTTTCAGATCTTTAATTTCTAGTATTGATTGTTCTCATATAAATCTAAAATCAAGTTTCTTGATATTGTATATATGCTTTTGTTATTTTATTATTTTATCAATTTTTGAATCGAAATATACGATGTTTATTAAGATTATTAAGAGAGATAAAGAATCAAATAACGATTCGAATGAAGTACTCACGAAATATCTATAATAATTTTTCTTTGTGGGTCACTTGTTCACATGGTTACAAAAGAATAACGAGATTTAATTTTTTTATAAAAAATTTTTTCACAAAGGGCCTACGTGACGGAAACGTTAATGCTCGTCGATCATATGGACGATGGATACGGGATCATGAGAGAGAAAGAGAGAGAGAGAGAGAGAGAGAGAGAGAGAGAGAGATAGGTTCTGTAATCGACAAATTGAATGGATGCATGGACGGCCTGACATTCGGGCCGTCCATGCATCCATTCGGGCGTCCTTTAAATTCGAATCTTTTTTATCGTCCACCTCCCTGATAGTCCGGTGAATTTTAATATACGTACCAATGCAACAGCTCTCGCGATAGAACAGCAGAATTTGAAGGTATAGGAGAGATGGCCGTGAAAAAGTAGTACGATAATCCGTGAATAAATTCTGCTGCCACGGGTTCTTTCTTGACACAACGGTAATTTATGCATTATTCCATCGTCACTGCTATCGTGAGCGACGCTTCTTAGATCCCGTTGTTACAATAATCATGTTAGTGATTAAACGCTCGTTTTATCGAATCAGAATTATAATTCCTTTTATAATTAATTTATTACATAAATAAATGAATTCGTTCCAAGTTAGAGACACGAATTTTTAATTATTATAAAAAAAAGCACAGCCAGAATTATGATATAAATGAAAAGAAATGAGTTCATGTACGAAACAAGAAATTATGTTTTTTTTCTTTCTTTCGTAATCTTGATCATACATCATATAAAAATTAAAGAAGATCTTAAATTCAAGAATAAAAAGGCAATGACGGTAGTCGAAAAGACTGAATTATTTGAGAAAAAAAAAGATAAAAAGAATTAAGAAGCAATAATCGATAGGGTGAATGGACTAAAATGGTTAGCTATCGTAACATACGGCGCGATACCGCAAACGAAAGTATCTACGGGTGAATCGAAAAAGGTACTTTGATTGTCTTTTTTGGATCTTTTCGTCCGAAGCTTGAAACAGATAAGAAGATGGACTCCGATAACAACATCCGGAGCTTTACAATACTTTAAGTAAGTGCTCTATTCCTCTTCAATACGTTTTTTCGTTTATCTTCCGTCTTAACTTTGAACCTTTTCCGTTAAATCTTTTCTGATTTCCTCAACGTCGTGATCTCTATATTAGTTTTTACACTTTAATATTTCAAAGTCTAACGCGTAAAAAACAATATAATCCTCATTTTTTCAAAATTGCAAAATATCGAAATTGAAAAGATTTAAAGAAATTAAAATCACATTTATTACATTATTATTATCAAACTCTTTAGTGAATATTGAGTAGCGATTGTAATTCCATGACATTCATGACATTCAATATAAGAAGAAAAGGAAAAGAATATTTGTCGTCGAAGAGACAGATTTCCGTTGGATGTCATATAATATCCCGTGAGAATATTAAACTTGGTGCTGCTTCAAAAGATTAATGATATTCTCATTGATTAAATATGGCTCCCGACAATAAACTGTACGCCGTCCCAGTTGTGCCCAAAGTATTTAACAAGTATTAAACATTTGACGAGTAGTCCGCCATGGAATGTAACGAATGTAATACAGGTAATACTACATCGGTACAGTCTAAGCGCAGATACAAAGGAGAAGCAGTACAAGTTAACAAAGTATAACCGCGGTGATAAAGTAAGCAAACACTTAATTGAGATTATTCGACGAACGTTTCATGTGGCAATTAATGAAACGTTCCGTGCGTAGTAACATACGAAACTATGTACCATCGAGTCGCGTAATTCGAGGTTGCGTCAGCAAGGAGTTTAATTTAATCATACTGCGTAATTCTATTATCTCGCATCGTCGCTATTTCCAATGTTCCTCTGTCGTCAAACATTTCGCTAGTCATGCGTGAACCGAAAAATAATTGTAGGGACAGTATACCCAAAATAGATAAAGAGTACACTGTCTCTTAAAGGTCGCATACGAGAAAATTATACCGTGTTGTGTTATCAAAGTTCGATAAATCATTTGATGTTGTCTCCCTGATGACATCAGTCATCGATCATATGCGATACAGAAGGAAGAGATCATTGACCCTGCGGCCATAGACGTATCCAAAACCGATCGATTATCGATCGTTAAGTAGAGGCCCTTAATTATGGTCAATAACTTTGATGTGTACTATTATGACGATATGGTGATTCACTTTGACGTATTTGCGGTAGCGTCGTGACAGCGATGTGTAACTGCGTAACGCGTCTAACTGTTGTTTATCGATACGCTTATTTGCACTACAAGGTTCCGGTCTTTGACAGTAATACACATGTATGTAGCAAGATAAATACTAATTGTTTGTTCGTGCATGTGAAGCATGTTAACTGACATGCCTTTTGAATTTGCTTCAAAATTTGCACAATCTATGAATTTTTGTTAAAGATTGTTTGATTACTGGTTACAATAAGCTTAGCTTTTCCTGTCTGTTAAAAAGAAATGTTATGAATACTTTTGTTTGCAGAAAAAATTATGTAATGTTTTTTTTAACGAGCAACCTGATTTTAAATATTGTTATTATAACGTTTTTGACATGAAAGAACACAGGACATCTTCTGACTCCACATTATCTGCATTCTATTGAAATAATTTTGTTTCTTCTACTTTTGAAATTTGTCTTCAATATTTCTTTGATATTCCGCAATAAAATGAGAAATGAGACACTCGGTAATAAAGTGGAAGATTCTGCAGTCTTGAAAAGAAGAAAGGAAAAATATAATTTCATAACGTGTCGTCTTAATTAAAGGAAACTCTGATATCTCTGACATACGCTTTAATTAATCTAAGCGCGAAAGATACGTGGCAAAGTACATTTGTAACGTTCGTCGGGAACGTAATGACGCGATATTTTAAATTATAACGATGACACGGCGTGCGCGATATTTCATTTTCTTTGACGTGCAAAAATTGCGCCGCGCAAATGTATTCTTTACGAAAAACGCGCTAAACTATTAGGTACAGCGGTATGTATAAAAGAACCCGCGCGGTTAAGAAAAATTTTACTCGAAGTAACACGAGGAACGTTATTGTACGTAATATTTCTTTGGTGCATTCCACAGTATTAAATTCTTTTGCACATGTAAGAACACATTGTGTTCTACGCGCGATAAATTCTCGAGGAACGAAATAATATTGGATACAGCAAGTGCTGACAGTTGGATATTATTTATGGAAAATACTTTATTGTATTTATGAACGTGTTCATGTGCCTCTTCCGATCTTTTATATATATAAACTGGAAAGATTTCGACGTCTCATTCTTAATACTGTATTGACTCTCTATTATCTTCTGAAATATTGTTTATGATAGAAATATCTTTTCTCTCTTATTATGCAATGGAAACATTTAAATCAATACGACGTTTGCCGATGCAATATAACTATCTTACACAAGATCTTTTTGTTTTTATTCTTGGTTTATCAACCTAACCTTTCTTCCTTTTATATTCGTATAACATTGTTCACATAATTTAATTAATACATTCTAAATTTCTTGCAGTGAAATTTCACTTTAAAAAAGTAAAAATACCTTTTTTGAAAAAAAGAGTAACAATTATCACTCTTTTTCAAGAAGTGAAATATTTTCACTTTTTTTCAAAGGTAGGAGTATTTTCGCTCTCTTAGAATGAGATTTCATTACAAGAAATTTTAAGTATATGATTTTAGTGTAGTAAACCAACTTTGATTTTTTTCATTTACACGACTCGTAACAAAATACTATTAAGGAAAACCCTAAAATCATCTGCATTATTGATTAAATCATGTAATTTTTATATAACAATTACTTTTTTCCTCTTTTATTGATTCGAAAATTTTTTTATAAGATTAAAGTATTAATGCGCTTTAATACTATAAGAGTTGAGAACGACAAAAAATTTCGAAATTGAGATTTTCTTTATCATTTCTTAGTCCAATATGACGCTCTAGAATCATCACGTTGATGATTCTAGATACAGTATTTACTACAAAAGTTGTGTAATCTGTACTTACAAAATAGTCCACAAAATAATTGCACAAAAAAACAACGTAGAGTTCTTAAAATTGGACTTAGATGTCTAATTAAAACGTTATTGTTATACGAAAATTTATATGTATATGTGTGCACGAAATATTGCTGTAATAGTATTTGGATCTATGAAGCTAGCATGACATTCTATTAATATAAAAAAAAAATAATGATAATTCCAGTAGCACTTTTCATAGTTCTACATAAAAATAAAGAAAGTTCCGAATGTTATATAAAGTCTTTTTTAATTTTAATACATAAAACTAAGTGTCATCGCAATTACTCCGCCATAGCAATTACTCCTTAACCTATATATGTAATAAAGTGTGGATAACATGATAGTTAAGATATTTTCATGTAACGTTATTTAATACTTCTTTATTTTTGTGTTTCAGTAATCCAAATGTAATATATTGTAATATATTGCAGTAACTCCTAAAATATTTAAATCGATGAGATGAGAAGTGGCATAAAAATTGATTACGAAATAACATCAAATGTAAGTATTGCAATTAAATATATTTTATATTAATACTTTATATGATTTTCATGTATGTATTTTATATTACTTATATATATATATATAATATATATATATAATTTAACAAAAAAAAAATATATATATATATCTTAACATATATCTTAACAAGAAGTCGCAATGATTACTGTTATTAAATAGGTAACTATTCCAATATTACACTTTAAGCACTGCCACTTTAAGCATATAGTAATTTATATACTTATTTTAAGGTTTTTAAAATATATATAAATAGATATTATTTTGATATTATTTATTTAAATAAAAACTTTAATATACACAAAATAAAAGCAACAAGCTCGGAAACTAATTATTTAAATATAGTGAAAAAATAAAATGTAAAATATTGAATATATTACTAGTCTATACTACTAGTCTTTATCCAAATATATCCCCTCGATTATTGCTACACGTATCTAATACTGTCTTCTTATTACTATTCATGTATCCTGCTCTCATTTTTATTGCAAACTTTATTGCAAACGGTATCAAATTCATCTTGTAAATAAATAATGATGCCTAATAGCAATATTTACCATATCGTTCTATATTAAGAATATCTATGTTTTTTTAATTAATAATGCAGGTAAATCTTAAATGATTGTCCCTAATGCTACTAGTTTTGTAGATCAGGGAAATAACATTAATATCTCCACTGATCTTCCGTATCTCATTAATTAATTAATTTATTAATTACAGTACAATTGATGGTTTCACTAACGTTTATCAGGTTACACTTGACGCTTTCACTCTCGCGCTCTTTAACGTTTTCTATTTGACGCGTTATAACGAATGTTTAGGGGAACTCGAGTCCCTGGATCGCCCTCTCGCCTAGGGGTGCCTTTCCTTTCAGGGGTGCTCCCCTGAGTCTTCTCGATAGATAAACTTGTAATCAGACTATTCGCAACGCCTAGGAGAAACCTTGCGTTGCGATCACGCACGTACACACGTAAGATGGATCGTAATAATATTCCGTAGTCTGGACGGATACTGTTCGTACACGATCCATACTCTGACTTGATCACCGGTCGAATGAATTCAGCACCAGGAGCCCCAACGGGCTCTCGATTTCTTTCCAGATTGGCTCTCCCAAATTGTAGAGATCACATATTAGCGGCGGCAGCGTTTCGGGCAATAGCAAGCGAATTAAGAACTACAAGCACCGACAATCGCTTTTAACTGTGCCGCTACCGCGATTTCTTCCCATCGAGAGATCTCGATTCTCCTGTCATTCGTATACGTATAAGCGCATACGTGATCCTTTGATTTTGTCTGACCACAATTTCGTATTGTCGTGCATGATGATTTCTCGAGTTCTACAATTTCAATGCAACACTACTATATAAATTTCATTATTCAATAAATTTTATTAAAAAAGTAACTCATCAATTTTTTATGCTTATTTTATTGAAATGTCATTTAAATATTATCATAAAATTGCTTTAGTATATACAAGAAAATGAAAATACTACATCTGCTTGTACTTTCAAATGTAGTTCTGCTTTACTTCTGATTAGAAGAACAAGAAGTTTACAGTTTGTTTAGTGACATTTCTAATTTCCTTAATTATTTTATAAATGCAAAACGTGTTGAATATCTTATACAATATCTTATACAATTGTGCTATATTTATATGACAATCGCAGTTTAATACTAATAATATTTTTAATGTATAATGATCTCATACTTTTATACTAATATTACAATTGAAAAAAGCGGCAATAATTGGGACAATTATTCTATAAGTCGGCTTGAACATAAATGCGGATTTATTACAATTTTTGCATTTATCGAATAACTTTTTTTTAAGATCATATATACATATCAATGCAATCCACAACGTGTATATACGTGTATATAACATGTGACCATTGTCGGTACTGCCATCGCCCTGGTAAAAAAAGTTGATTGAGAACGATAGGATTTCTATCAATTTGTATCGTTTTCTATAAGGTTATATCATTTTCTATCGTTGACCTCGCGAGCAGTATGATTGATCGGATATGAATTCTATCGTATATTTTTATCAGATTTTATAAAATTTGTACAAGATTCCTATAAGATCTAATTCAAATTTAAAGTGAATTTACGAATCAAATTCCATATTCAAAATAGTAGAACTTTTTTATCGTTTTTTATCAACTTTTTTGCCAGGGCAAAGAAATTTATATAATGCACTACTCCTATTATAACATATTTAGTTTTAAATTTGATTTTAGTTGCTATTCTATCGAGAGAGTGTACAATTGCTTTATTCCATTTTGTATATCTATCATCTGTAAATAGTGTAGTGTCAATAAAATCATACTTAATGTTTTCGCTGAGCATTGATTGTTAAGCATTGTTTGTATTTAGTTGTAATCATCATTCATTATAGCCTTCTTACAGCCTTTTACAGAGGAGTATATCTATATTTAAGTTTAGTTCAATAGTCTTTAGTTCAATAGTCCTTATTCGTGAAGAAGTACAAGGACATTCGATAGTTTTTTGACAACTTTATATATCCGTGAATAAACAAGTTGTTAAATGAACAACGTTGCTATTAGTATCTAATTTAAACATTGCACGTATATATTGTTAAAGTATTACTAAAAGGAGAAATATTTAATAAGATTTTCACTCTTTCATTATAATGTCGTTATATTATTTTGCCAATGTGAAGTATTGAAAAAGCTGGATTTACAGTGCGATTTTTTATCAATGTAATATTTTCCTTACATGGTTTTATATTTAGCAATGCCACTTACTAAGTGAAGTATTGCATCGAACAAATTTGGTAGATGCTAAATATAATTTTTTTATCAATAGTGATACGCTTCTAGATTACCATTCTTTCTTTATTGAGAGTAGTCTCTCAAGTAGCACATAGCACTTACAAAGCGTGATCAAAGCGCTAAAAAAGCGCTATAATCGCTTTGCAAACGCTTTGCAAGCGCTACTACTTGAGATATTTTGATTCCTAGCTAACTTTATATAATCTCATTCCCGGTACTTATCTAATTATGACAGTTTATGTCGTTTCTTTGTAACACACTTTGTACTTAACTTTGTGTCTCTAGCGGCTCACGAAGGCCTCGTCAATTTTCGCTAACATTACAATTTAATTTATCCTTAGTATCAATGACACTACTAATCGTTATATTATCCTTATTTTCATTTTGAACGTTAACATCTCTGACATATCAAAATTAATTGTAGCAGAAGAACAAACATTTAAAGTATCGTTTGCTTACATTTCCACAGAGTTTGCGGCAGAATAATCATGCACTGTATGATTTTGTTGCTCACAAAATGTTTACAATGTTTACAAGGCTCAATTAAAATATCTTTTTCACAAGATGTTAATTTAATTCTACTATCAAGATAGTCGATGCTCATGCACAAATTTGTCAGCTCTTATTAATAATTTAA
>Ga0157363_1006156_pt1 | contig 11262 bp, 5 predicted proteins | sample AttsexASBM1_FD_111477 | JGI IMG/M metagenome (GOLD analysis project Ga0157363, IMG submission 111477) | Fungus gardens microbial communities from leaf cutter ant in Ribeirão Preto, State of São Paulo, Brazil - Atta sexdens ASBM1 | ecosystem: Host-associated > Fungi > Mycelium > Unclassified ...
GCATCCCAAGTCGGGAACACCCTACGCCAAGAAGAAGGCTCCTTCCCGATCCAAATCCGCTTCTTCATCCTCATCCATTACAACCTCCACAACATCTTCAGCGTCCTCTTCTGCTGGCTTCCGCCAGCGCCGCAAATCGGCTTCTGCGGCACTCGATGACGTTTTTCCTTCGGACCTCTTATCAGTTCCCCTGCAGACTTCGGCTTATCGACCTCGTCCTTCACATGCTGATCCCCCCTATCGCGATCGAGTAACTATCGCGCCCATCGCACCTACCTTTCTCAAGACCACTAGTGCGTGGGAAGAAGGTTTCGGTGATGAAGATGGTATCAGCGATGATGGACTTTGGGACTACGGCGTTCCGAGGCATGGTGTCGACAGTAGATCCGGAGAAAGTGAACAGTTAAATAAAAAAAATGACGAGGAGCAGAGTTCGGACAACACACCGGTGGAGCTTGTTTATGTACCCCCATTTGGGAGTATATACGGTTATGGGGCACAGGCGTATTGGCGGAACCGAAGAGAACAGGCTCAGGGTATGGAAGATGAGGAAGATGAGATGACTGAGGATGTCGAGGAGCTCGAGTCACAGTTCGCACCATTAGTAGAGGCACCGAAGAATGAGGATTCCTTTGCATCTACATCATCGATACCCCAACAGTCCACACCACCATTCTCGAGGTCCCCTGTTCCTGCCGTTATTGTCGACTCCAGCTCTGATTCGGAATTCATTCCTCGTGGATCAGACTGGAATGAATGTAATTCGAGTTCTTCTAACTTCACCTCCGCTATCACCGCCCCTGTATCCCTTCCTCCACGCAGATTGCAATTACACGAGGAAGACCGAGGCAGGAGTAGAGGACGCAGTTTATCAGTATCTCCCATCGGTGGTGCCAGCAGCGACAGCAAGGCACTAGCGCCTTCCAGCTCCAGTTCAAATGATGGCCTGCTAACATCTGGAGGAAGATTTCAGAGCTGTCAAGACCTCCAATCTTTCTACAATCCTCCTGTTGCTACTACTTCAGTCCAGAGTGGCGAGCGAAGAGGTCGCTCGAGTACACGTGGGTCAATTGGTTCAAATCCAGCATCAATATATGGCATCAACTTGAACCGGAGCAGTCAGAACCACAGCAGCGGTGGAAGTGGTGGGAGTGTAAGTCCGTATAATTCAAGCACGTCACCGATAAGTAGTAGTATCTCACCTGATGGAGGTGATACAAGACCAAACCGCGGTATCGGGAGTGCCTACGCTAGTGGAAGAATAGGAGGGCGAGAACGTGAGTCCTGGTTTGAGAGGAATAGTTCAAGCTCGGGTTTGGGTAGTAAAGCTGCGAGTGCTGAGGAAAGGAGAGGAAGGGATAGAGGGACAAGGGATATCGGTTCCGGGTCTGGATCAAGCGTGAGTCCGGCCACCGGTACATGTTCACTGGAGGAGAGTAGAGGAAGAAGCATGCGTGACAGAGGGCCAAGACCGAGCCCTCAAGCTGCCCTCAATGTTGAACCTGCCCTTGGGTCCAAGTCGTCTTCCCCTGGGACCATCATCGCACTAGGTGTACCTGGCAGAGACGTGAAGGAATCGAGCACCTTTTCAGTTGAAGACGGTCTCCTAACCAATGACATTCCGAAGATGGAGATGGATGCGAGCATCTGCTCAGTTTCATCTGAAGGCTCTACAGCTACAATTGTACCGACATCGAATGTCGTCTCACCTCAAAATAAGGTGGTTGCACAAACACTTGCACCGGATGGTCCCTCTCTCTCTCGCTCTTTGCAGAGTGATACGAAGAGGCAAATCCATTCTGAAAGGGAAGCATTAGAGGAGGCGGATAACCGGAAAAAGGATGTGCCTACGCCTTCGAATTCGCTGACAACATCAATGACAACACCCATTATTACATGTGGCTCTGCTCCAGCGACGAATACTACACCCTTGACCCGAACTGAGTCAATCGAATATTCGCCTAAGCATGTACGGATTACTTCCTCACCAACATATCCTTCGAATTCATCCTCATCATCGAAATATAAACCCAAACCCCTTCCTATTGCCCCCTCTCCACCTCATCCAGCACTGTTATCCACTTCGTCGTCTCATGCACCAGGCGAAGTTGGTACCTCTGGTATTTCTACATATAGCGACTGTGTACGAAGTGTATCGACGTCGTTAGAGAGAACATCGCCTGGATCACGAGAACGCCAGTCATCGTCGTATCCTCCAGTGGGCTCGTCGCTGGGTGGTAATTCGATTCCATATGCTGACTTGGTGTTGAGGGAGGAGATTAGCCCTGATGAAGAATTTGAGAGGGAGCTAGTGGAAGCGAGAAGGGGAAGGAGTGGAGGTGTGAGTGGCAAGACAGCGGAAATATGGATTCATGAGAATGGAGATTCAGTGGTGGGGGCGCCGAGGGAGCCCACGTTGCCTGTCGTGGATGGAGGACATAGTAGTGAGCGGGGGACGATTATAAACAAAGCGATGGGGATGATGTCTAGTGCATATTTGAAGTTATGGCCTGGTCAGAGTTCTGGTGCTGGTGCTGCCCAGTAAATTCTCGTTTTCTTATTCTCATTATCTCCGTTCTCTCGCCTTTTCGACCAGTGTTCGATATACCATATTACTGATTCTGTTCTGTCCTTTTTTCTACTGCTTCTTATAGATCTAGGGCATACTTTTATACCGCGACGAACTTGATTCGTCATTGTCGGATTCACACTTTCCTCTCTTTGATATCGTAATCGACCTCTCGTTGAATTTACGCATTTCTTGTTATTATTTGGCATGTACTGATACACATATAATTCTCTTGCATCAGATTAGTGCTATTTAACATTTAACTCCTGTCTTGATTTTTATTATCTTATTATATCCAATCAATCAATCGCTTTCTTGGTCAAACTGCTCATTGCACGTCGAATGAGAACACATTCCATCGATTTATCGGTTGTTCTGCTTGATACCTGAATTATCACCCCTTGTAAACTTTTTCATTTGGGTACAGTTGCTCAATGACCACTTGCATGCCAAGGTCGCTTTTTACTTGGAACTGATATGTATTGATAGTCTATTTATGACATATGAGACGGATGATTCTGGATGTCAGTGAACACATTCGATGACAATTATGATTTATATGCCCAGAACGTACTAGATGCACCAGTCAAAACAAATTGATTTCGGGCCACATAACTTTTGATCAAAGCGAACGGAGCTCGGATAAAGGTAGGATGATTTGTTGTACTATTGAAGTGACGCGGACGGCCCGCGTTGCACCATTCGCATGCCATTTTGTGGGGTTCTGAATCAAGTACCACAATGGTAGAAAGATGTCTACAGGAAAGTGAAAGAAGAGAAAAAAAAACAGGTCCTGCTTGACGAATCACTGCGCATCTAGCACAATCTGAATCCATTCGAAAAATTCATGAGACGATAGAAGCTAGAGCTTGGACCGGCGCTTAGTGTTGGGAGCATTCATAACATCCGAGACTAACTGTATAATTCTGGGCAAAAAGAAATGTAGGCACTTAAGCCTCTACAGATTTCGATTGATTATAGATGCTATTTCAGCCCTGCGGGGAGTAATACGACATGCAAATGGACCGGGATGACTGCACAAACGTGAAATGTAACTTGATTGATCAAAATTGGAATCCCCACTCACATGAGTGCTCCACCGGTATACTCTACTTCTGGCATTACCCCTTGACCATTCTCATTCATCTCAGGGTTAATATCGAAGGCGAAAAGCAAAGTAACCAAGGTAATAAAGACCATGTTTTCTGCAAGATGGCGCCCCACACAACTCCTATGATTACTCAGGATAGACGCACCTCGGTAACCAGATGCAATGCTCGTACCTTTTTCCGACACCAAAAGCCAGATTGCGTGGATCCAAACACGGCTTTGAAGGATCTAAATAACGTTCAGGTTTGAAGGCATGAGGTTCAGGATATATTCGGTCGTCGTGAGTGATGCCCCTGTATGCTAATTAGGGTTTATCACGCAACATTCGTTAGAGATCCCCACCAAACATTTGCCATTACCAAAGTACCTGCGGGTACAAGGTACCCACGATATATATCATCTTGCCGAGTCGTGCGACCAACTGAAGTAGATGTCAGTATCTACATCTGCTGAAATGCAGCTCCTTACTAGTTGAAATTACTGGGTTCCATCTTATTGCTTCTTTGACCACCGCATTTACATACGGAAGTGCGCCGCGATCAGCAAAAGACGGAAACCTGAATGATCCCACAGCAGTGTCAATCTCTGCCTGGGCTCTGCGCTGGACCTCCGGGAAAAGAATCATAGCAAGAACGAATGAAGATATGATACTGATCGTCTGCAAATTATCTGGTTAAATGTCTCGTAAACCCGTTACTATACGAACCGTATCAGAGCCAGCTGAGAGGTTAAATATTAGCGAAGCAAAGGTGTGCAGAGAGACACAGACCCCCATATATATCCCCTGCCGTCCAAACAATCAGCTCTTCATCTCTAAGGTTGGGACTTCCATTTGAATTTTCTATCAAGTTCGATACATATGAAGGCAAAGCAGAGCCTGTAGCCTATATGACAGGTCAGATATTTCAGGCTATATAACAAAAACCAAACCACTTTACTATTTCAGCCTTGACTTTGGAAAATGGTTCATACATGAATTGTTCGACCACCGCTCTACAAGCGGCCGCTTCTTGCTTGAAACCAGCTCCGGGGAACCAACTGGGAACATAACGAACTTGGAGGAGATAGGACCATACCACTAGTATGAGTCAAACGAATAGCTCACGAGCAGGGATAGCGTCAACCCAGTAGCGATTTGGGGCAACAGCTGTCGATAAATAATGCATCACCTGTTCAGCCATTGAAACAAGTGGGTCATCTTCCTCCTTGACCTTGTATCCATATGCGATCATCAGTATCACCGATGTCACCATGCTAATGATTTTGGATTCTAGAGACATGGAAAGAAAGAGAAAGAGAACGAACCTGCGTATAGATTTGCGGAAATTATCAGGATGATGCAACAAGCTACTGGCCAAAATACGGGCCCCTGCTTCTTGAATATGCGTGTACACGGAGACGGCACGGGTGTTGAGCTGTCCTTGGAGGAGCCTGCGGGATTGCTTCCCATCAGCGTCTTGTTTTCTCAGTAACAAAGTGCGTCCAAAACCACACCTGTTCCTGGTTAGGGATTGCACTACATCGCGTAAGAAAGCTCATACAAAGTTGCCATAGCTCGCTGGGGTCTATCGGAGTACATTTCAGAACGTTTCTCAAATAGATCAACGATTGCCTCCATTGAATGTAACACGAGGACATGACGGCTGAAGATACGCAAGTAAACTAGATCGCCTAGTGGTGCACTATTTTATCAGTACATATTACATGTTCATCCCCCGGGATATTCACCATAGATGCGACTCCAGCTAGCAAATTTGGTCCATGGCCTATGTGAGGGAACGTCGAAGGCGTTGCCAGCTATAGGCAAACGCCTTGGACCAGGTGCATACGGTGTTGGTCTGCGCACATATCGATAGAAAAGTACTAGAAAGAACAACGCGATGAGGCACGAAACAACCTGTGCCATGGTTCTCCTAGAGAATGATCGGAGACAACATCGCAATGTTAGTTATGAGAGAGATGTCGATTGTATGAGGTGAGCTATCATCGGGCTTAGTCGTGTACGACTAGCAGATGTTTGACATGAGAAACATGGTTATCCGGGATCAAGTGCAGTGATTTCAAAAGTCCTAGTATCAGAGGACCAATAGATTCTAGGAAGTGCGACAAGGACGGAACATATGTATGTGTCAAGGTACTACATGTGTACCGCGCCGCTGACATGTGGTCAGTCAAGCATAAGGTCAGTCAAGCATAAGCTACACAGTTCATCCCATGGCCCACTAGCCAAGTCCAAATTTCCAATGGAAGGTGAGAGAGAAAGCTATGTTCGGCAATGTCATCATGGAGATGCATATGAGTTCTGACAGAACCATCAAAATGTGTTATGTTGTATGCTCATTTATCCTAGGCCCATTCTTGTTATTGTTGACTGTCCCTCAAAACAGGCTATATTCATTTCTCATTCATGACACCATCACTTCTGCTGAGCTAGCATACCTCTTCATTATCCATGTACTCTCCAAAGATTTTATATCACTTCCAACCATGGATCCAAGTTTGCATTAAACTTCCACTTCCTTGGAACAGCACTAGATATGTGCCTATATTTTTCTTTGGCCTTTGACTGCCCCCAGTTCCTGACCAGTTGAATGGAACACTTGCACCATTGTTCAATCATTTCCTTCTTATGGCTCTATACTTCTGAATATTACCTAAAATTGATCTGAATTTCTTTAACTTATGAAGTTCATATACAACAACATATAACTACTTAACAATAGTGTATCTATTGGTGTTGTGATCACTACTTGATCAGGATGACTCCGGGTTGAGCACACTATTGTAGGCTCACTTAGATACTCTAGTAAAATATCATAAGAGAACTTGACAAGAAGTTTTTGCTACATTTCTTGCCTTATATTATAAATAATATGAGAGATCTAGTTATTACTAATTGTCACTTAATTGTCAGAACTCACAAAGATAGACTTAGATATTTTCTACTTCTCTCTTATTTTTTTTCTCTTTTCTCTTTACTTTATAAGTTTGGTTTTCTTTAGACTTATCTAAGAGAGTGTGATGTAATGTTATATGTGATAATCACAACGTCACAAAGCATGACATAAGCATGACATATATCATCTATTATAGTCATGATTACACAATAATATGACTAATAGAACTTAAAAAGTCTTAGTTATAGTTTTAGAATAGATTAGTGTAAATATATATGGACTAATACTTGGAGTATAAAAGGTAGACTAGATTGTAGTAGGAACTCTATTGAGTTTTCTTATGTCACTCAATACACAAGTTATACTTTTGCTCCTAATACTTGAGCTTAAGTTCATAATATTAAAACTGTTAGAATGACTGAACAAAGTCTACAGGGTTTTGTGAAGTTTTGTGAAGTTTACATCTTCAAAATAAATCTAAGTATACTATCTACAAGAAAGACACAACAGAGTATATCTTCAGAAGAAATCTAAGAAAACAGAATAAGATCTTCTAAAGATGGTAGTTATCATAAGTATTTTCTACAGTCCATTCTAATCTAGCAAAACAGTCCTTAGGTAAGCAGAGAATGATAGTAACTGAGTGGCTAGAAACTATTACAACCTTAAGCTTGGCTCAGGTTGCAACTCAGGCAAAGACTTGAGTAAGAATAAGGGATGAAGTCAATCAGTAAAGCATAAGGATACAGAATAGTATCTATAGCTATATATACCTAAAGACAATGTGTAATATGGATGTAGGAAATGAGGAAATGATAAGAAAAACATAATAAAGCCTCAACTACTACATGAAGCACTAACTAATCACACACAAAGAGAACACATATTACAGCCAATCATAGAATCATAAAAAAGAAACCCCAATACCTATTTGTCCATGAACAAACTACCTATTAGACATAAAACATTAATCATAACAGAAATCATGATGGAAATATCTAGAAGGTTATTTAAAATGGTAGGAAGTATGAAACAATGATAATAAAATCAGTAATTATAAATAGAGTTCAGAATAGTAGTATTATAAGCCTGTGGTAGGGTTCTTTTTGTTGTTAGGTACCACAGGCTTTATACAGAGTTTAGATCAAATAATATATACTGCATAGCTTTTAATAGTAAATTAGATATAGTTGAGCATAGACCATTAATCTAGTATATATAAAGGTAGATACTCTGTACTAGAAACTCTATTGAGTTCTCTTATATAAACTCTATACAAGATTCTTCTTCTAACTTAATACTAAGTCTTTACTAAGTCTTGAGTCATAGCAAGTAAAGCTATAGATGTTATAGTAACTACTAATCTAAGTAGTTGGTAGATTACTTAAATAGTCTTAGATTACAAAAAATTCTATTCTAAAGTCTATATGATATCTTTGAATTGAACATATATACATCATGAAGTTGACTATTAGAGTTATGAACAATAAACTTGGTTTCTTTTCTTTTCTTTTTTTAATATTTTATTTTTTGGTTTTTATTATTATTATATATGTCAGAGTTGTAACACCTATGAAAGTTATAGTCATATAATCACATAATACAAAAAAATTATAGAAAGTTTTAGAGTAGATATATACAGGCCATGGTCTATTATATATAAAGTAGACTAGTTTTGTTGTGACAACTACTAATATAAATAGTTGATAAGTTACTAATATCATAGACTAACTTCTGAGACTTCTAAAACATCTGTTCCTAGCTCTGAATAGGGCTCTAACTAGTTCCAGATGTATTTCTATATCTACACTCACTTGTACATAAATTAACCTCTTATATTTTATCTTCTAATAGCTCATTATCTAAACTTCAGATCAGCCTATCTTCTGAAAACTGTATCTATAATGTCTTCTTAGTTATTTACCATTTTCCTAGCTACAGTTTTAACTACAGAACTTAGTATTTAAGACAAAGTAGATACTTTGTAGTCTCTTCAGTCTAGTAATCAACTAAAACAATATCTCACTTCTCTTTTTAAGTTCTCTTGATACTCTTATCCTTTCTCTGAAATTATGACCATGTAACAGATAGTAGCATGATATATAAGTTGAGGCCAAGATTATTATCCAAAGTTTAGTTGTTAGTCTGTAGATAAACTTCTTAGCTAGATCTGCAACCTAGGTACTTTATATACTCTTATAGATAACTACATTCATTCTTAGATAAGTTTCTACACTTGATCTAACCTCCTTCTATATAACTAACTATAGATATCTACTTGAAGTGAGAATAGCTACTCAACAACTAAGTAATCTTAAGCTACAAATATATCGCATACCATCTAATATTTACACTTTTCCTACTCTCTTTATTACAACTTAAAGATCTTAGAGTAGATTAATGAATAGAACAATTAACACAAGAGAACTCAATAGAGAGCTCTATACTGAATGGTCTACCTTATATACTAAAACCTAATGGTCTGTGCTTTACTACTTTTAGCCTATTCTAAATGACTATGTGTTTTTCTTAAAGCCAACATGTATTACACATGCTGTATGACATCATCCTCTCTAGATCTTTTTTACAGTGTTCTGTGTGTCATGTGATTTGTGTGACACTGAGTCACATAACATGACAGTGACTTATAACATCATACTAACTTCTAACTCCAAGAATAAAAGACAAAGTAAAAGTAAAAGTACAAGAGAAAGAAAATAGAAAACAAAAAATAAAGTCTACTGTCTTCAGTTCTGACATTCTTTCAATGCAGATCACACTCCATTCCAATCAATTTGAGAACCAAACTCTATATTTCTCATTAATCCCATAGAGTTTCAAATAATAACTCTTGTGATACCTAACAATCCAGAGTATGCATAGTAGTAGAGTATTATTAGATTTGCACTTCTATACTTAAGAAACATTAGCCACTATATACTGTTTCTTAGTCTGATAATCAACTTGAACTTGTACCACATTTGTCTTAAGATCCTTCTGAGCTTTTATCATCTATAAATTATAACTACATGATAAATAGACTAGATATAACATTATCTGTTGAAGTGAAGGTTGATTATTTACATAGTACTATCTCTAGTCTTTCATGTATTTGTAAGTTCACTTTTTTACTCCCATCCTCTATGTTATATTTGCAAATAAACCTAGTAAGTATGAATTGTCCCTAACAAAAAAGTCTTATAAAGATTATAAAAGAACTTAACAAGAAGTCCCCACTATATTCTTACACTATATACTACTATTACAAGTCCTACTCTAAACTACATATATTATCTATAAGTCTATTATAAGGGAATCTAACATTCCAAACTTTTCATTCTATTTATCCAAAAAAAGCTTTTCAACACTGAACTTCACAGACTTCAATATAAACTCTTCTGTCTTACAATATTACTGAATTCTACTACAATACTTATAGTCTTCCTCATTAATAGCTGTTAAACTCTACACTTATACACTATCTGTTAGAGTGATTAAGCAAAGTCCATAGAGTTACATAGAGTTTATAATCTTTAGGAGAATCTAGGTTTCATTAACACAGTACTGTAAATATATCACTTATCTCTGTTATATACTAAGTCTAAGTTCAACTCCAACAATGGCCTGTCTTTTGCAGTGGTGTTATTCAGTCTAACATCTATTAATAGCCTTTTCTCTGTAATGATGTTATACTCTGTCCAAATTTCATAAGTACTTAGTTTTTCACAATGGAGTTTACTCTTATCCAACTCAGTCTTTTATAGCAAAGTTTCTTTATTCAACCTATATCAGTGTTTCATCACTAAAACTTCTACTTGGGGCTGTACTCTAAAGCTCTCTGAGTTCTTTAGTTTTACTTATATATAAGAACTAGTAAGTACACTGTATTTTTTAGTCTGATAATCAATGACAAATATAAATATCATTTAACTTTACTCCAGTATTCTTCAGTGATACATATCTTATCAGAATTCACTTCTCTTGAACTCTGATCCTCTTTTGAAGCTGTAATCCTTTAATAGACAAATAGCATAGTATATAAGCTGAAGCTAAGATTGTTTAGGAAAGTCTATAATACCATACTCTTTGTATAGGTTTCTATACTTAGTATAACTCCAAGTGAATCCTGTGAACTTTTGCCCTCTGGTGTAAACTATACTTAACAATCTCTAGAAAAACCTAAGAGAATAGAGTAAGATTTCTGAAGACAATAGACATCCTATATAGCTATAACATACATTTTAATCTTCTAAATTAGCTTACTTGATAAGAAACAATAAAAATAATATGACCAGAAGCATTCCTAACAAAAATATCTAGAATGTTAGTCTAGAAAGAAAAAGAGGTTACTATAAGTAATAAATAAAAGTGTTGTAGCAACCACTCGTCACTCAAGGACAAATGATCTCACAACTAGCAAAGCTCTCCAGTGGGCTATCAAGTAATGAATGGAGGAATTACAAGAGAACTCGACAAGGAGCCCTTGCTGCATTGCTCCTCTATTTATATAAGTTACATGTGGTCCGTGCTACAACAATATGTTTACCTCATGTCCATCCACCATACTTCTACCTCATGTCCTATTACTCATCCACATGTGTTTTTCTTAAGGCCACCATGCTTCCTACATGTGCCCTGACGTCATACCTTTAATCTCCGCTGTACATGTGCACACCATGTGTACAC
>Ga0157363_1006157_pt1 | contig 11259 bp, 18 predicted proteins | sample AttsexASBM1_FD_111477 | JGI IMG/M metagenome (GOLD analysis project Ga0157363, IMG submission 111477) | Fungus gardens microbial communities from leaf cutter ant in Ribeirão Preto, State of São Paulo, Brazil - Atta sexdens ASBM1 | ecosystem: Host-associated > Fungi > Mycelium > Unclassified ...
GTATGAACTATGAGACGTGCAATCACTTCGCCCTAAACGATTCGTTATGAGATGAATGACCATCATCATGAAAAGAAAGAGGGAAAATGGAGATACCAGTTCAACCAGAATGGCTACTACAATCAACCTGCAGGCACCAAAAGGGAAAAAACAAACAAACAAACAAGCGTCAGAAGGGAATTATGTAGTAGTAGAGGAAGAACTAGAGCAAACAAAAAAAAAGCGCACCAGATGACAATCCAAGTTATTCGTTCCATAGCCGAATTATTCAAGTGATCGTGTATTGCATCCAACTTGAAACTAGGAATCAGTGACACAAACTCTCAAGGAATATATATATATATATACACGAGACTCACGAAATCACTGGCCACACCCAGCTTCTCATTCAAGCTCTGCACCCTCCCACCAATCTCCATATACTCCCTAACAGCATCATACAAGTCCCCCAAACTCGCCTCAGTCCAAAACAATTCAGGAACATCTAATACGTTCGATACCAAATTGATATCTCGCCTCAGTTTAAATAGCTTTCCTGTCAATTTGAGAGCCTCGTGTCGACGCAGTTGGAGCGAACCAGAAGATGCTAATTGACGAGGGATAGAGAGTGTTTGAGGGGACGAGAGAACACGTTGAGCAAGGGTTTCGTAGTGTGCGAGGAGGGTTGACTGGGCGAGTGCATGGGCGATAGAGAGTTTGAGAAGATGCGAACGGGATTTCAGGGCTGCACGGGAAGAGAAACTTTTCAGTTTGTCGAAAGATCCAAGAACATTATAGGAGAGGGGGCCGTACTGAAGAAATCGTTGTAGATCCGTGGATATGAGATGTGTGGGTCATGCTGTGTAGTGTAAATACACAAAGAAGAAACTTGAAGCAGGCAAAATGATCATACCGTGAAGTGGCATTCTTCAACTTCCCAATCGTCTTCATTAATCCTCCGCTTCATAATCCCGGCATTCTCTATATCTTCAAGGATATCCCTTTCTTGACCCTCGGTCAGACCAAAGAAAACCGCAACGCCATACTCAAAGAAGACAACCTCAACTATGTCATCTTCGGCCGGTTTTGTTGATGTCGGTGGATCTGGTAGTGGAGGCGGAGTAACTGTAGGTATGATATCTTTCTGTCGTATTCCCCATCGAGTAGCAGGTTCTGGTTGGAACTCACTATCGGTCCAGGGCTCAATGTCGGAAAGAAGCCTAGAGCTTGGTCCTTCGGCCGGTGGATCGGGCGCGAAACTGGATGAACCACTCATAGAGGGAGTGGATATAGCAGCAACCGGGGTGCTGCGTGTAAGAACAGGAGATGTAGACGAGATATAGCCGTCTCTCATATCGCCAGATGACCGGTGTATGGGTTGGGTGAAATAAGACCCTTGGTAGCCTTCTTCTTCTGCTTCTGAGAGTGCTGTCAGGTACGAAGCGCCTTTGGTGACAGAGGCAGGGACCGAGGAACGGATGTTTGCATTTGGACCGTAGCCTGGAAGAAGGGGAAGATGATACATCTATTTGACAGATGAGATAGATATAGCTACAAGGAGAGGAAGGAGAAGGGGACATACGGCGTACAGCGCTTCGTCAAAGATTCTGGGGGCAACGTTATGTTCCCTCTTCAGAAACTGGGTCAGGAATTTCATTTGGAATGACTCTGCAACGCAATACGCCGTTAGCCTTTTGAATCCAGCCTGTTTTCTCTGCTCTTTTGTCATCCTCTCCGCCTCGCTTTTGTATTCTCGTACTCCTCCATCTGCCTCGACGCCTAGTGTCAAGTCCTCCTCATCAGTGGGGATGAGAGGTCGTGTTTGAGGGGCAGAGGGTAAAACAACAAGTTTTTGAGTTGTCTTGGACGTGCGTTGAGTTTTTGGAGCAGCCGTGAGTCCCGAGACAGATGCTCGACGGTTGCTGACGCCAGACGATGGACCTGGCAGCCGCTGACTGCTTGTAGCAAGCGACGCCAGACGAGTCGGTGGTCTGCGTCGGCTGCGAGGCAAAAGTGTACTACTACTGTCTGTTCCCGGTCGACCCGACGACATCGTGGCCGTGTTTGTACCTGTTCTCAGTTCTCAGAACATCTCTCTCTCTCTCTCTCTCTTAAAACCATTATGGTACTTACAATGTGATCCTTCCAAGACGTAGAAACACCGGCTGACAACACCGCATAGATTATCCCAGTGCGCTGTTTTACGTGTGGCAAGGTGATTGGAGACAAATGGAATGACTACCTCGAATTGTTGGCGCAGGATATGAATGAGGGGTCGGCATCCTTTTTGTTTCCATTTCTCTGACTGTGGTGTGGCTCATTCGTCCTGTTTCAGTGATGCCCTCGATAGCCTCCAGCTCAAGCGATACTGTTGTCGGCGCATGGTGCTGACGCATGTCGACCTTATTGAGAAGCTTCTTCATTATAATCGTGCGCTCCTCCGGTTTCACGTTATTGAACCGTTGGTTCACTGACTTGTGTCATAGCTATGGAACGCTCCAAAAACAAAGCTGCTCTCTATGCCTGAACTGCATAATAATAATAATGATAATGATTCATGATGGACAACGGTATAGTGTTACTTGATTTAAACAAACGGGTCGTAAATAGCTCAGCTCATTTTCAATAAAAATTCAAGTCCCCAGAATATTTGAGAATTGCTGCAAGTGTTCATTGTCACATATATTAAACATAAAAATTAGAGTGGGTGGAAAAAACATACTACAATGAAAAACTCTTCCAATCAACAACACCTGCCCTTGAAATAACCTGCTCACATACGAATCGCGGAATCAATCAATAATTATAATCCCCGGAAGTCGGAAAAAGTTCAGGGAAAAGATATATACACAAAACGTCGATGCAACAAGGAATGTGGAGACGTCTGACGGCCCAAGTCGTCGTCGACGACGTTCTTAATTCTAGAATCTATCACGTTATTTTCGAGATGATCTGTTGCACATTCTTGACTAGAGCATCCGAGTCAATTGTCACTTCTTCATTCTCTCGAGGTCTTGAAGCCTTTGGCAAATTTCCGACCACATACTGGCTGTAAGAAAGAAAGAAAAAGAAAAAAGGAGGTGAGGGAAGGACACAAAAAAATGAACATTGATCAGATATTCAAAGTTCGGGAAAACTCACCGTGAACCAGACCAGGCAATATATCGTTTTCCGAGAGACTCAGCGATAACGGCGCGATCACGGACAAACTTGTTTTCGGGATACATTTCAATCAGAGTCGAATGCGGACTGCGTTTCATAAATACGAAATCCAAAAGATGATCTCCATGAACACCCATTATCACCTGTGATGATACTAATGAGGCCCTCTATACAAGAACGAGATCAAACAAGACTCACAGTGGATCTAACAATCGCTTCCATTCTCTCAATCCATAAAGTCCTCCTCGTATCTTCGTTAATGATGTTCACTTCACATCCGAGATTCCTCTCCATCTTCTGCAACAAAAAAACCAATCTTTCATGATCCTCTCCTTTCAACTTGGGTCTTTTTTCCATATCCTGAGTGACGATATAGGTCACGATTGGTTTCTTCCAGCTCTCCTCCCGATCCAATTCCAAGAATTCCAGCATGTTCCGTCGTATGGGTTCCCACCACTCTCCCTTCTGACTTTCATGCCCTTCCTGCACAAGTTCTTCTTCTTGTGCTCCTAATTCAAAAGCTGTCAAAAATTCTGGCTCGGCCACACCCACATCATCATTCTCAAGTGACAGTGACACCCTTTTTGCAGCCTTTCTGTCTGCAACCACAACCCTCTCAAAGGCATACGGCACCTTCATATTGGCATAATCCTCGAGATCTTGGGAATACATCACACTGAGCGATGGAAAAGCAGCTTTGAGAAGATACGGATGGAAACCAAGGTCAGCGCGCTGGCGCCGGATCATGTCAGAGGCAGAGTCAGGATCAGAGTCGATGAAGCAAGGGGTGTGCGGGAGAATGAGACGGTGTGGTGGAAGGAAAGTGAGAGAGGAGGAGTTGGCGGAGGAGAGAGATGAAAAGGAGGATAAGGGGAAGAGAGAAGTATATGTACGCCAAAGTGCGATGAGGGTCGAGTTGTCTGGTAAAGATATGCGAGTTGGGATGCTTGACACGGCACGGAATGAAAAGCTTACGAGGAGTTGTATCAGATGCAAGCCAGGAAACACCCCGGATTCTGAAGTGGAAAATCAGCATCAATTTTACAGAGGAGAATGGCAGTCAACAGTTCACACACACTCCACCAAACTTTCCAAACAAACCCTTGGCCTGTGTCCCGGTAAGTAGGGTCCACTTGGCGAATCCAGGGCCCTCCGAGGAAACGATATCAGATATGTAAGGAAAGTCCTTCATATCATCTGTGACAAGGTAAATGCTGCCGTTATAAATGAACACGTTATCCAGTACAGTATATCCTAACAACGCACCGGACATTCAGCCGCAGTCTGAGAAGAGCACGTAAAACGCACCAGGGACATGCTTCAAGACTTTTGTCTGTGGAGGACCATCCAGCCACTGCTGCAGAGCTTCATTGACCGACAGGTCGCTCACGACGTTGCCCTCCATTTGACGGACTTGGGGTTTGGAAACCCACGCCGCACCATGTCGATCTGTGCCGGTTTGTTCGTCACTATCTCCTGCTGTGTGGCCTTGTTCCCATATCCAGTCTCCAAAGATCTCGAGCTCGAGTCTATCTCGCCACCCATTGGGTTTACGACCGTCGCGGCCGAGGGCCCGAGTCTTCCCGAGGCCTATGCGGCTGAAGAGTGCGCCACTGGTGGCTACCGAGTCAACACCGAGAAGTTGCAAGGAGGTTTCTAGATTAAAAGCGAGTAGATATACAACGACACAGAAAAGAAGCAGAGTTATCTCGCGGCGATCAGGTGGGCTCAACCAGCCCATTATGATTACTGCAAGTCAAAAGCCGAGAACAGGTTGGATGTGGCGCATCACTTTCTCCTGTTTACCCTTTGTTGATACACTCCGATACAGTAAAAATGTTGACCAAAGATGGCACACATAACACTCCCCATTAAAGGATAATAGAAACTCGGTACAGGTAGAAATACATTAAGTACAACCACAAAGCGAAGAGCAGAGAAGAGATAGATTAGACCACACCACAGCTCTATGCCTCGGCCTCCTTCTTGCCCTTACCCGACTTGCCAGGCAGTAATTCGGGCGAGATATAGGGCACAACACCACCCTGTGAGATGACAACATCGCCAAGAAGTTTGTTCAATCTAATAACAGCATCAGCAGCAGACCGGAAATGCCAGGAGGGACAAGACTGACTCTTCATCGTTTCGGATGGCAAGTTGGAGATGACGGGGCACAATACGTTGCTTCTTGTTATCACGAGCTGCATTACCCGCAAGCTCAAGAATCTCAGCAGCCAGGTATTCGAGGACGGCAGCCAGGTAGACTGAAAGATGACATCAAACATAGATCAAAATAACAATGCAAATTCTTCCGCACCTGGCGCACCGGCACCAACGCGCTGTGCATAGTTGCCCCTCTTGAGAAGACGGTGGACACGACCGACGGGAAACTGGAGACCAGCCTTCGCAGAACGAGACTGTGTCTTGCCATCGCTACCAGCCTTACCACCGGACGAAGATTTTCCAGATTTTCCTGCAGACCCATTCCTGATCTCATCTACAGCTGAGAAATTCGGGATACGAACCTTTGCCAGACTGAAAAAAAGTCAAGTCAAAACAAAGGTAAGTTTTATAAACGAGAGAGAGAACATACCATTATGATATACTATAGGGGATGAGTGTGGTGATGGTTGAGGACAGAGTCGTAAGCGCGTCCATTTATGTGTTTGGCAAATAAACATCACGTGATCGACGCGGACGGCAACGCTTTTCGCGACTTGCATTAAACAACGAGAAGATGTCCTTGTTTACCTGGTCCGTGCGTAGGCTCGCCATCTCCATCCCCAGACGTCCTTTTGTCTCTTCCCCCCATCTCTCCAACTCTTCGAGGCCTGCTGCCGACCCTCTCACCACCACCGATGCCCCGAAGGATGCCCTGCCACCCCTTAGTCGGCCACTTGGGGTCAGAGAGCGGCCGACAACACTCACCAGGAGCACAATCGACCGGCTAAAGGATCTCATGAATACCGATACTCGTATGGCACAGCGGAGACACCTGTCCGTTACGATGGCGCTGCTTTTGAATGTATAATTGACTCCCCCATTACTAGGATCAAAGAGGCCAGCGTTGGCTACTTTCATGATCTCAACATGACCCGCAAGCATGGCGGTAAGACCTGGGTAGCACCCAAAGTGCTCATCCGTGAGGATGTGAGTTGCTTGAGCTCACATCAACTACTAGAAGTAACGTTGAATGCAGAAAGCTCTCTACCTGCCCAATATCACCGGGAAGAGCCTTGATACGCGTTCCACTAAGAATTCAACCGAGATGTGTTTCGGAAAGATCACCGTGCTCGCCATGCTTGGCACCAGGGTATCTGAGGCAAGATTCAGGGTCTGACCTGTTTTGGTCGTGGCGCTCATCCAAGGATCAGATCAATGCCAAAGGCTTTGTCGATCCGACACATGCGCGATATGCTTCACATCCACTTTACCAATATATTCAAGTCAACCTCCAGGAGAATGTCCTCAAGTCCTTCCTGGTCAACATCTTCCTCACCTCACTCCGCAAGGTAATATCATGGGACCTACAACCGACATATTTGGTATCAACACAAAACATGGAGTATGTCCGTGACGCTCTTGGAATGACGAACTCTCGAGTCGGTTACGTCTTCTTGGTTGACGAGAATCTCAAAATTAGATGGGGTGGGTGTGCAGATGCTACCGATGAAGAAGTACGGTCGCTTGAGAGCTGCACGGGGGTGCTGCTCAAACGACTTGAACGCGAAAAACTCAAAGGGGGACATCCGTCAACATCCTCAGAGCCACTACCTAGAGTATCTACATAATAGGTCACTAATAGTAGATAAATTGACCACGTGATATACCGTGTTTGTGAGTGTTAGCATTGGACGTGGCGATAGGGACTTCTGCAATTAATATTACCTATAATCTTTTTCATCGCTAGCAATGTCCTCGCCTCCAGCACAGCAACTGCCTCCAGGCTGGGCTGCAGAATGGCATGTGCTCTCCTGAATCTCCATGAAAATATTTCTGACAGTCTCACAGGAATCAAGAGCATCAGCGATACCTCTTCATTGGTCAGTTCTCGTCTCGTGGCCGGTTTTAACTTCTAAGGCGCCAAAATCACTCAGAAACTGCGTCTGGCCATACCCAATGGGAACCCCCTGTACATCCACAGGATCTGCAAGCTCCTCCTATGCAGTCTACCCACCACAACCCAAAAAAACGCCAGTATGCTGCTGGCCAGACTCAGGCTTACTACGGCGTGTCGGAAGTGGCACCCGATCCTGGCTATGGTGCCGCTGGAATTCAACATCAGCCCGCAGGCGGTCAGCTTTTCACTCCAGGCCTCGCAGCTGAGAATCAGTTCCAGAGCCTACAAACTCAACCTTCCTACTACGGTCAACAGCCTGACCAGCCTGGCGTCGCTTATGGAGCTGACCCTGCTGCTGCTGCTGCTGGATATGGCGCTCAGGTTCCTCCACAACAACCGCAGTACACTCAACCAGGTGTTGATGCCCTCGCTGGTCAATTCGGGCAAATGGGTTTAGCTGCAGGAGGACAAAAGCAATTCCAGTTATACACTACGAATTTGTTGACATCACCTCCTGAACCGAGGGAATTGCATCGACCTCCGCCTGAGATTAGGCTACCACCAAATTCGTCGATATCGCCATCCCCTTTGGCGAATGCTGATCCTTCCTATCAACGATGTACTTTGAATGCGATCCCGACTACATCTTCATTGTTGAATAAGGCGAAGATTCCTTTGGCGTTAATTTTGACCCCATATAGGTCACTTAAGGATGGTGAGGAATTGGTGCCCGTTGTTACGGACACGGTTATTGCGAGGTGTAGGAGGTGTAGGACCTATATCAATCCGTATGTGCAGTTCATTGATGGAGGGAATCGGTGAGATCCTTTTTTCTTGACTCAGCATTTTGTGAAGATATATTGCTGATGTTGAACTGTTAGATGGCGGTGTTGTATGTGTAATATGTCGAATGAGGTCCCTCAGTTGTTTGATTGGGATCAAGTGAAGAATCAGCCCGGTGATAGGTGGGCTCGTGCTGAGCTTAATCATTCTGTTGTCGAATTTGTTGCTCCTACCGAGTATATGGTTCGCCCGCCTCAGCCCGCTGTCTATGTGTTTTTAATCGATGTGAGTCATGCTGCTGTACAATCTGGTTAGTACCTTGTCGAAAGATCAGGACCAGTACTAACCTTGTACGCAGGTATGGTAGCCACAGCTACCCGTACCATCCTCGAGAGTTTGGACCGTCTCCCTGATGAAGATCAACGTACCAAAATTGCTATCATCTGCTACGACACGTCGCTCTATTTCTTCTCTATCCCCGTGAGTCATTTTTAGCATCTAACTGTTAAAATCGAAAGTTTTGACACGTTGCTGTGTTCTCAGTCTGGCTCAGAATCCTCTATGCTTGTCGTCTCGGACATTGACGATATCTTTTTACCCAAACCTACCGATTTGCTTGTGAATCTCGCAGAGTCCCGTTCGTCGTTAGAAACCTTGTTGGGTAGAATCAATGATATGTTCCAAGAGAATAATATCATTGGAAGTGCAATGGGACCTGCTCTTCAGGCTGGTTTCAAGTTGATGGTGAGTTTTCAAGTTCTGAGAGAATGGTTAGTATTGATTTGGTGATTTCTTATAGTCCCCGATTGGTGGGAAAATTATTGTTCTTTCCGCTTCTCTCCCTAGTCTTGGTGCAGGTGCTTTGAAGAACAGGGAGGACCCAAAAATTCTTGGTACTGCCAAGGTCAACCGCATACACAATGAGATGTGTAAGAGGTTCTAATGGTCTGATTTATTAGGAATCGGGTCTCCTTCAGGCCGCATCGCCGTTCTACAAGACTTTCGCCATTGATTGTTCAAGGGCTCAGGTCTCTGTTGATATGTTCTTATTTAGCCAGAGTTACCAGGATGTCGCCAGCCTTGGTATATCATCTCTTCTCTGACCGATGAAGTATGTTCATGAAGTGTCGCTTAGCTTGCTTGCCGCACTATACCTCTGGTCAAACATACTACTATCCTGCATTCAATGCTGCTAGGCCAGAAGATGCACTCAAGTTTGCTCGTGAGTTTGGCGATGTTCTGGCTATGCCCATTATGTTGGAAGCAGTCATGCGTGTTCGTGCGTCACGCGGTGAGGAGTGGTCTTATACGCTTTGAAAACACTTTATCTTACTTTGATCCGTAAAGGTCTACGCATGTCATCTTTCCACGGCAATTTCTTCGTCCGTTCTACAGACCTCCTCGCCATGCCGGCCGTTCCCCAAGACCAATCCTACGCCATTGAAATTCAAATCGAAGAATCCATTACTACACCTTTCGTTGTGTTCCAAACAGCCGTTCTACACACTACGTGCTACGGTGAACGGCGTATTCGTGTTGTTACGCTCGCTTTACCCACTACTACCAACTTATCAGAAGTGTTTGCATCTGCTGATCAGATTGCGATCACGACACTTTTGGCGAACAAGGCTGTTGAGAGAAGTTTAACTCACAAGTTGGAGGATGCGAGAGATTTTGTACATCAGAGGCTTGTGGATATACTTGTTGCATATAGGACGAGTATGACGGCTGGAGGCGCGGGAGCAAGTGCGCAGTTGGCCATTTCAGAGAATATGAAGATGTTGCCGGTTTTGGTGCTTGGGTTGCTGAAGAGTGTGAGTGGCATTGTTATTCCTGGTGTTGAGTAGCTGTGGTTGCTGACTGCCTCTTTTGTTTGATGTGATAGGTCGGTATACGTCAGAGTGCACAGATTCCACCGGATATTCGGGCGTATGCACAGGCGTTGCTGACATCGTTGCCTTCGCAATCACTAATTCCGTATATTTATCCCACGTTTTATTCTTTGCACAACATGCCCGCTGAGGTCAGGCGCTTCCCCTTCGATTTTCCTGACTTGTCGAAACTGACGTGGACGTTTATGTAGGCTGGTACGGTTGGTGAACATGGAATCACCCTTCCTCCTGCACTTCCCTTGACTTCCGAACGATTCGAGCGTCATGGCCTTTTCTTGATTGAGGATGGACAAACGATTTTCCTCTGGGTCGGACGTGACGCTGTTCCTCAGCTTATCATGGATGTTTTTGGTCTTCCAAGTTACGATACTTTATCCGGTGGCAAGGTTGGTTGATTCAGTCCAAAACCTCCAATGACCGACTGAAAACTCATGTCTCTAATCTAATAGACTACTTTGCCGATACTTGAGAACGATTTTTCTCGACGTGTTAATGCCATTATACAAAAGATTCGTGAAATGCGATGTGGGGTGTATTATCCTCATTTGTATGTTGTGAAAGAGGATGGAGAGCCGCCGTTAAGACTGTGGGCACTTAGTGCGCTAATTCAGGATAAGGTGGATGTGTTGCCGAGTTATCAGCAGTTTGTTTCATCGTTGAAGGAGAAGGTTAATACGACATAGATTGCTTGGTGGCGGGATAGTGAAAAAAAATGATGTTTGTGTTATAGTGGAGGGGCAATGATGATGATGGATTTTTCTGGATTCTTTACAAAGGACGGGACCAAATGCTTATTATTTTTTTTGGAGGGGGAAGGGGGTTGGTTCTGCTCTCGAGGCTTTTTAGGGAGCTGCCTGACCTTGATTTAGATAATCTTCCTGGGGATAGAGGCTCTAAATGAATCATTGTCAACTTCTGGGACTAGAGAACGTGTCTGGCCAATTGCAGAATAATTTTATCTCTGTCCTCTCATTCCAACCAGACACTTGAAGTAGTTGTTATTCACGAGACTCATCCAAGGTTCTACTTGTATATACGTATTGATTCTTCTCTATACACCATTGTCAATAAATTCCCTTTGCTCCTTGATTTTTATTTTTATTTTGATTATCGTGGTTCGGTTTCAACCACTCGTAAAAAAAACATGTGAGATGCCATAAATCTGGATTTGAATGCGGATACCGCGTGTGTGTGATGGTTCTGGTTCTGTTGGTTGCTTCTAAGCTCCACAGTCCGTCCATCTTCAAGAGCTTATTCGTATTGTGTAATGACTTGTGATTGTGGATGTGCTATTGAGGGCACACACACAACTTATATATATATGTGTGTACTCCTATCCATCCATTTAGTGTGGATGATGCCGTCAACTCCGAGACAGGGAGA
>Ga0157363_1006158_pt1 | contig 11259 bp, 11 predicted proteins | sample AttsexASBM1_FD_111477 | JGI IMG/M metagenome (GOLD analysis project Ga0157363, IMG submission 111477) | Fungus gardens microbial communities from leaf cutter ant in Ribeirão Preto, State of São Paulo, Brazil - Atta sexdens ASBM1 | ecosystem: Host-associated > Fungi > Mycelium > Unclassified ...
CTTCTATTCTTCTTCTCCATTGATGATAACTGAGTCTAAAGGGATAGAATGTCTTCTAAAAATTGGGTCATTAGAAGCAACAGTGAGTTTGACCACTAAAAATACCAGATGCAGCCTTTATAGTATGGCTGGGAGTTTGATATAATATGACACAGGTTCCACTTGTCTTCCACTATATAAGATCTAAGATAGCAATGAGACAACTTAGTAGAGGAATGTGTTATGTAAATGTCCAAGAAGTCTAGAAAAACCTTATCACTAGAGCAGAACACTATTATTAGGATATGTTATTGATTATAATACTTGGCTATGTCCTCTTAAAATTTGCAAATAGTAGACATTATCTCTTTCAATATGAATATTACATAATCCATGAATCTTGAAATACTCTCCAACTTTGATTTTCTTTGATAAGGCTCAAATTCTATTTGTAGCAGTTGTCCTATGTCAGAAAGGAACAGCAGTTACTGTATATAAGAGTATATATAGTTGTTGTGCTAAAACTCCACCAACAGGAGAATACTTAGGAAGTCAAAGAGGTTAAGCCTATTAGAAAGTAGAGAGATATGCTATTGCCAATACTGGAGATGAATATTAGTATTAGTCAATTTTCAGAATAAGAATTTATAGTGTAATTACTGGCTAATATACCAAGTACTTTATCTAAGATAGTTATATAAAGAATAAAAACTGTAAACAAGTTACTCTGATTCTAAATGGTTCTCAAATAGAGAGATGGAGATTCATAAAGTTGTCAGAGGATCTAGTAAGAATATCTGAGGAGTAATTGACAGTATTGATTTACACTAGAAGAGATTTATAAGCATAAATAGAATAAAAGGCATTATCAATAGATTAGAACTAATATAATTAGATTAGAATATGAGAATAGTAACTATAATATGAGTTGGAATGAATTGAGTTCTCTTCAAAATAGAGTCTACTTGCTGTGGCAACCACTAACCAAGACAGTTAATAGTATACTTAAGTAGTCTTATAAGATTCTCATCTTATAGGGATCACAAGAGAACTTGACAAGAAGTTCCTAACATATTCTTATATTATATATACAATTGGTATATAGTCCATGCTAACAATGAATAGCCCTATCCTAATGTTTATATATCAGCTATAAATATACTATATGTATACTATAAGATAAACATGCTATAGATATATATCTTGATATTATCCTTCTAGCCTCTTCATCATCCAAGAAATCAAATAAAAAGAAAAGAAAAAAAAGAGAAATCAAATCAAGAAAAATAGATAAAAGAAAAAGAAAAGAAAAAGAAAATCCCAGGATTCAAGCATACTATAACACTACTACCATTATTACCACATCAAACTTTATGGACTCTGGATGTTCTATAATAAAGTCAACACTAATAATCTCCTATTTTACATTTGATACAAGAAGTGGATATAATTTTTTAGAGACAAGTGACAAATTGGCTTGGTCCATAAACAAATATTGTAAGCACCAACATATTAGCTAATATATCTAGATATATAAGGCTACCAATAGCTCTACAACACTAGTTTTAGAGTTTTCTAATGCTTGGTATGTCCAAAAATCTCTGAATTATGATAAAAGGAAATAATATGATATTATAAGTCCAGGACATTGGGGATATAGACCTTTTCTTGAAAAAGAAGCAACCTATCTATCTCTAATCACTCAAAAGATTGTATTGACTTGAAGAATGGCAGAAGAAGTTCTCTAACTGTATAAGCCACTAGTTCTTCTTGTAGGCTAGCTTAGTTATCTTAGTGAATGTCTATCAAAAGACTATATTCTTCTTCCTCAAATGTTAGATCTTCCATTGTATTATTAGAAACTCTAGCTTAATCAAAACTGTGATCTCATTATTATATAAGCTATTACCATAGTCTAGTTTCTGAGATAGTATATCTGGTTTTCCTATAGACTTATCTAAATAATAATGCAGGACAAAATCAGACCTTATTAGATATAACAACTACTATACTTGTCTGTAGTTAAGTTTCTTAGCTATCATAAAATACTTGAGATTTTTATTGTCTATCTAAATCTTTACAGAGTTTGATATATCTTCTAAAAAGTAAATGTTGTCACTCTTTGAGAGCCTGAATGATTGCTAACATTTTCTTATCATAGATTTTGTAATTACACTTAATAGAAGAAAGAGACTTGCTAAGGAATGTTACTGGATATTACTCACTATCTATCTTTGATTTTTGGGAAAGAACTGCTCTTATTACATAGTCTGAGCTATCCACTTCAATGTAAAACAGTATAGTTATTATGATTTAAGCTTAAGAGTTAAAGTACAAGAAGAATATTATATTGGATTAACATAAGAGAGCATAATAGAGTTTTTAGTACAAAAGACTATCTAGTATTTTTACTATTATGATGTTATTTGTTTTAGAACTTTCTATATTTTTTATGTTATATGATAATGTGACCATGACCAAACATGTGACAGTTGTGACAGTAACATAACCATCTCTTAAATAAGTTCTAATAAGACAGAGAATAAGAAGAAAATAAAAATAATATGAAAAAAAACTAACTTCTTAAAGTTTAATAGCAGTGGTATTCAGAGAGGTTAGGATAGACATAAAAGTGATAGCAGTCTCCAGAGTATCAAACACCATTTGTTAGTTTGCATTTCATATCTGAGTGCTGTTGTTATCAGTGAGATCAAAAACAGAGTATATAATAGTCAAAAATCTGTATATAAATTGCTAATGGAAATTGATGAAACTAAGGAAGGCTTGCAATATGGTATAGTTCTGTGAGGTGAGCTAATTATAAAATCTAGCTATCTTCATGAGGTTTATCTTGACTTAATCTTCTAAAATAACTAGACTTGGATACTTAATCTACTATTTGTCAAATTCATACTTCTCAGGACATAAGAACAGTTTGTACTTAGCTAAAACCTTCATTACTCTACAGACAGCTTGGTAATGCTTCTTCAATATTCAGATATACTATTATTATATCTTCTACTATAAGGTCCCAAAAGATATCATTCATCATGGTCTGGAATATAGTAGAGCTGTTTGTCATACTAAAGAATATCACCAAAAGTTCAAAAAGTCTGTGGTTTGTATAGAAGACTGCCTTCCACTCATTACTAGATTTGATATGAACATTGTTGAATCTTCAACAGACATCTAGCTTAGTCAAGTAGCAACCTTCTTGGAGTTTGGTGACCAGTTTGGAGATCAGAGGGAGTAGGTGCTTGTTCTTGATAGTTATTGCATTAAGCATCCTGTAGTTTTGTACCAACTGAAGAGAGCCATCTTTTTTCTTGATAATAAAGACTGGTGCTTCCATGGAGGACTTGGAAGGTTGTATTTGTTCTGTGCAGAGGTTTTTAGTGATAAACACATCCAGCTCTGATTGTTCTATAAGGGACAAGGAATATACCTTGGATGTCTTGGACTCCATACTAGGAACTAGTTTGATGGTGTGGTCCCACTTGCAGTGGTCCAGGAGTGTATCAAAATCTTTCTAGATGAAGACTAACTTGAACTGCTAAACATGCAGGGGGATAACAGAGGCATTGTCTTTGACCTAGTTCTGGCAGAAGGCCTCAGAAAGATGTTGGGAAGGAGTAGCTGCTACATGGAGGTTTAGGGCCAAAGGTTCAGGGCATCACTGGGTCAGGTGAAAACAATCACTTAACTCTTCCTAGTACTCAGCAGAAGTCCATGGGGTTTGAGATGTGTCCTCACAGTCCTCTACCAAGGTGGGGAAGGGGCCAGACTTACATGCATTAAGAGTGTGCCTCCAGTGCTTCTCAGCCTTTCAAACATCTTGACAACCAGAACAGCATATAGGGCATCATGTCATAATGAGAGAGCAAGAAAGATAATCAAAGTCCAAAAAGAAGCACTCTCTACTGACTGCACAGATTCACACGATGTTCTTGTTAGAATGGCAAAACATCATCTATGGCCCTTTTTCGGGTTGGCCTTCATCTTAGGTATTGTTTTCTTGATATGGTGTTTCAGTCTTATTACAAGCGAAGTGCTTAGACATTATCCTAAACATTCTATAGACAATGTTTACTACCCACTTACTATAGAGTAGCACGATTTATACCTCAGTTCTCGCGTCGCTTCGAGTAGCTGAGCATTATTCTTACACTGTCAGGTTGGATACAGCGAGAGGCAATGAAGTCAACTCTGTTCAGATACGTGTTGAGGTACTTAGTGATCTGTTCGAGACAGTCGTGGGTGCAAATGGACATCACTTCGAAGTGTCAACGGACGGAATGGTAGCGGCCATCATTAATCTGACGAAAGAGAACATGCCAGCATGAGCTCTCGAGCATGTTTCCAAGAAACTTGGAAATAGACATTATAGCACATTTACCTCAAGATAGCAGGGCTGAATGTAAAATGAGTTGTAAGTCTCCTCCCTACCAAAGTTAGAGAACAGTGCTCGGATTAAATAACAACGCCGCTACAGCCCAACACATCCAACAGGATAAGATGAGTGCCAGCATCCGCTCCACCCTTCTGCAACGACCCTGATGATAAGATGGTATGAGCGGGGATTCTTGTAATACCACAAGCAATTTAACAGGGATAGATTTTGATGAGTGTCAAAATAAACTCACAGCGCAAGAAATAAGCCCAGCAATATCAGATATCCGGCGGTCTCCCTTTGATAGAGGATCTCGCCTTGAGTAAAAGGAAACTGGTAGACTCGGGAAAATGATGACTCATGAAGTGCTTATTCAATACCTGAGATGAAAGAGCGCCATGCGGATCCTACGAAAACGAGGTAGGAGTACCTTAGACTGATCTTCAGTTTGGACATTAGATCAGTAGGGTGTAGGAGTCTGTGTAGAATTAGGAGCAATTGTACGTTAATCTTCAGCCCATCCGAACTATGCTCCGCGGTCGCGCATCTTCATGACCAATTGAACATTTCTGCGGACCTACGAAATATTAGATGTGAGACTGAGAACTTGGGCAGATGATAATATAGAATAGTAGCGCACCTCGTTCGCGAAACTGTTTCTCCAACGCTCGCTTGTGAGCCTTCGGCGTTTGACCCCTTTCTTTTCATGTCGTTCAGTCAACCGAAGCTCGTATTTGACCTTGTTACGAGCTAGGATCCCATCCAGGGCCCTCAGCGAGTCACCAAGACTTCTCGTTACAACAACAGTGCGACCTTGACGAACTCATGAAAAGCAGGAACTGGACGACAGAGAAAAGTAACACACCAGAGTATGGATTCAATGGGGGTTGACTTGTAATGCTATCGACTGCATGTTCAGCCCTTTCAGACCATAGGTCCTTCGGTTTAAGTTCAGTTGCGGCATTGTTCAAGTCGTTTGGCATAGTCGAGGGTGATAAGTGACGGATGCTTGAGACAGGGTGAAAAAGGTCTTTAAAGGTGCGGACGGGACGGTAGGCCGATAAGATGCGAGAGAATGCCAGCGACGACATTGGAATGAAAAGTGGAATGAAAAGGCAAGGTCGAGTAAGATGCACCAAAGTCACGTCACGTGACCTCAGCCACTCGTATTATGGAGTGAGCAATGGAGTGAGCGGCTGTGAGCGTTCCGCTTGAAATAGAGGTTCTGTAGGGTAGATAACTTGGTGACCTCAGCACTGAGGTATGGGAGATCTGCAACTTGGCAATAACGGGGTGGGACCATCCGCTATCTGATACGCTTCCAGTTACATATTCTCCCGAGGTCTGAGTACCCGAGTCCAAAGCACATAAATTGCTAGGCCTCAATGGATAGCTAATTTTTCCCGGACACTTGTTCATTTATGGTAGATAGTCAATATAGTCAATATTTCCTCGGTGGCTGGTGTCCTGCTTGGAGTTGTCCACTAGTAAATAAGTTCAAACAACCAAAAGTCACGTGCCATCGAAACAGCCTAGGCTGTCTTTCGTGATCTTATCTATTCTATTTCTCATTTTCTCTTCTATGGCTTCTGACGTCCTCGCAGAGGAACTGGAGGTGTGTCATACTATCTGTATGTTATATTAATTGACAGAATTCCAGGTTTTAGGGGCCATATACCCCGCAGAGTTTACAAGTTTGTATCATGGAATTAATTTGTGACCATGAGCCTCAGCACTGAGATACATGCAAAGAGCTTTCCGATACAGACATCCAGATTGACGCAGAATCAGAAGAAGTGGAGGGCGGAGTAGAACCTCGTGCGCCACAAAATGATCATTCTACATCAATATCCTTATTGCAGAAACAAGCCAGTCAAAATCAGTTTAAAAGTGCACTATACCATTGATTACCCTCAGACCATACCAGAACTTTCTTTGAAACCAATTGAGACATATTTTACAGACAAGGAAATTGATGAACTCATTTGTGAACTGCAAAGTGTGGTATGTTTGGATGCATTCTTGATAATGCTACTGAGTAATTTGTTCAAGGGTAGAGAAAATGTGGGGATAGCTATGACCTTTACCCTTGTTTCTCATCTTCGGGAGCACTTATCAAGACTCCTTCGAACTCGGATGGAAACGAGAAAGAGAGAAGAAGAAGAAAAAGAATGTCTAGAGCTTGAAGTATGTGCTGTTGGATGTCTATTCTTGGAAATAGGTAGTTTAAATGATTTTTTCCAGGTAGAAGCAGCACGTACATGCGGCACGCTAGTAACGCAAGAATCATTTTTGGCCTGGAGGGTCAAACACAATCAGAAAATAGTACAAAAGAAAGCCATGGAAGACGAGGAAAAATTTAAAGCCTTAACACCCAAAGAGCGCGAGGAGTACAAGAAGCATGCAACGAGACTCAGTGGTATGAGGTCTGAATACATACGACATGAAAATAAACCCATGATGTGGGACATTTTTTCTGCAGGTCGACAATTGTTCGAACGTAACAGACATCTTGAAGACGAGAGTTTGATGGAAGAAGGTACTGACTCTGTCGATGCTAGCCAGTATGATAGAATGAGAGAAGAACAAGGAGAAAATGAAGGTATTACATTTAGTGATAGCGATTAATCAGGCGGATCAGTGCAAGTCTACACTCTTTCTCTATGATATCATAGACCCTGCAAAATGCCAGACTCGCTGGTACTCCTGTCTATAATATTCTCCTCAGATATTTCTTTACAACCCAGGTGGCATTGACCTTCTTCCCTCAACCAGCCATCGTTGTCTACGAATATCCGACCCCCTTTCGCGATCGGGTTGTGGACGACATTATCACCCATTAATTTCAACCATTCAAGAACTGGCCGATTTGTCCATCGATCTACATTACTCGTACTTCCAGCCTGGTTTCTTTGAAACCAGCCCAGATGCCCACCTCCTCGGGTGAGTACCATCACCACAAATGGATTATCGACGCTATCCACCGGCGTGAGACCGACGATCGGGTCATCAGTAGCATTTATGGCTAGGTATGGCACTCGGATGTCTTGCACAGTGATGTGTGTAGACATGTGTTTATAGTATTCATGAGAGGATGGGAAAGGAAAAGCAGGAGGCGGACCACCCGCAACCGCGGTGAAGATGTTGTCGAACTGCTCGATCGTAGGGTTCTTGAGAGCGATGGCTTTGGCAGCAGCCTGGGCCACATAGTGATCTGGATCAGTTGACAACCCCTCCCAATGACGCCTGAGGAGATTTTGAAGATTGCCACCCATTCCTTTTGAATAGATATGCTTTCCAAGATATGAACTTTCTAATCTGCGGAAGCAAGACTTATGCAATAGTCCTGGGTTGACGCCAATTGTACCTACCTCGTGTTGTTATCTTCCAGGTTCCAAGGCTGAACCCAGAAATCAGCATATACAATCGAATCAAACATTCAGAATTACGCAAGCTAAAACACATGCCGCATGACACCGAGCGTTCTCTTTTTCCTCGCCGAGATATCGTGTTAGTACATTAGAACCTAGTGAGAATCCGAGGGCCAGAAGTGGGGCTTTCGGGTACCGACTTGCGATGAAAAGTAATGCGTTCCGCGTATCATCTGTATGTCCAGCAGAATATAAACGTTGACTTGTGACAGGTACCCCAGCGCCTATACCAAACCAGAAGTCAGAAAACATTGTTGGAATTAACAATCAGATAGGTGGAGGGCATACATCCTCGGAAGTTAATTACAACCGCTCGATACCCCAGCCCTCCCTTCTCCTTGGATAGGGTGGCCCGACTAAGAATGGCTCGAACATATGGCTCATGCGATCCTTGACGTCACAACGCGGGAATTAAAAACTCGCTTCTCAAATCCGGTTCAGACCCACCTCCAGTCAATCCATGCTGGACGACGATAATAGGGGTACCATCCTCAAGGTGTGGGTTGCTTCTCTCATCTATAGGAGCAAAGTCGAGACCACTTTCGAGAATTAACACAAGGCAGGCCATCAGATTATGCCGAGCTCACAGAGTACCACCATCAGCTAGTTGCAAATATGTCCTACTCAATTTGGTCATTGACTCCCGCCCAGAGATATCAAAACTACATACCGTTTATACAATACTTTTTCATCCATAGAGAAATCACCGAGGACGCAGTAAATGGTCTGAAGGTGTCCACTAGATGGACATTCTTTGAATCGATTTGCCACTGTGGCTAAAACTGGGGTACAAACTTGAAAAGCCACCACAACGGCCTAAAATCCTTAAGTACACTCGAGACTCTCGTTTCCACTAGCTGCTGAAGAGACTGTCGTTCTAGGCCACTAATGCCATCCTCCTTGCGTACCACAAGTATGCTTGGCTTTGAAGAAAATTTGATGGTAGAGGAGGAACTCTTCGAGCATTTACTGAAAATGGAAAAAAAGGCTGCCATTATGCTGAGTGCACAAAAACTGCAACTGAAGATGAAACTCATGTCAGGGGGTGGAAGCGTTCTAGAAACGCAAACGGCCGGAATGCTCCTGAAAAGAGCAGGATTACCAGTGGTCAGAAACGTCAGTACGTAACCTTCTCACGTTCTTACCAACAACATCGGAGTTCTTCGTCGTTTTTAATTATTATCTTGTGTGGACGTGGTAGCTTAGTTTTCATGTAGAAGCCTCGTGCTGCAGTGTTCTCTTGTGACCTGTACATGCAGAGGAACGACAGGTGTCCTTCAGACCCTGTCTAGTATAGAATGACTTTCTTAAGTCAAATAGTTTACAATTTGATTAGGGCAGTAGTCAGTAGTCTGGATAGTCTGTAGACGGTGTGAGGTGGGACAAGAAGAGGGCCCACTAGCACCTACAGAGATTGAGTTGAGCAGCAAATACAAGTCAGAGAGTGAGTCCAACACTGGATCCACCCTCATCACACCACTCTCCACCACTTACACCACCACCACCCTTACCACCACTATCAATCATACTACCACTGCCATACACTATAAGCCAATGCAGCTCAATCAACTACGAGCTTTTAGCTCAACAACAACAGGAGCAGCTTGTGGCACTGCAGGCACAACTCCAAGCCTTATTAGCAGCATAAGGAGCAGAAGGAGATGGAGGAGTGAGCACAGAAGTGGCTAAGCCACAAGTGTTTGATAAGACCCCAGAAAAGGTCTCAGATTTCATTACAGCATGCAAGTTGTATATAAGATAAACAATCTTGTATAGAGTTCTCTATTGAGTTCTCTTGTGTTAACTCTAATACAAGATTCTTCCTATTGATCTGCTCTAAGGTCTTTGAGTTGTAACATTAGAACTTGATATCCTTTCTTGAGACTGTCCAGCACAGGGCTCTCACACACTTTACTCTCTTATCATCCTTGACCAAGGACAATATGCTCAAAGTCAAGAAGAGCAGCCAGACCCTAGACTTAAGGGGTATGCCAGTTAGGTAGAGAAAACCTGGCCATTTAGTTGTACCAAAGCCCACTAGTGCAGGTAGACATACTATCTTGTATGGACATTACTAGTGTAGAAATTTCATGTAGAAGCCATGTACTACAGTTTTCCCTTATAACTTATATATGCAGAGGAATGGTGGGGTCTCCTACAAGTCCCATTTAGTGTAGGCACTTCCTCCTTAGGGATATTAGACAGAAATTCATTAGGGCAGTAGTCAGTAAACAGGATGAGGTGGATAAGAAAAGTGCTACTAGCCCTTATAGAGGAAAACATTGAGTTCAGAGTATGAGTCAGAGAGCAAATCCGACACAGGATCTGTGTTATAGTATGAGAGTATGGACAGACTTTAGGGTTAGGGTTAGTGGACAGGAATAGGACAGTAGTATATTATTAGTCTATAACGGAAGGAGAGCATGTGACCTGGAAGTCATGTGATAAAGTCTAGAATGGTCTGGAAGAACTTAGGGTTAGGGATGACATCAAGGGACACGGGTTCCTTATGGTGTACACATGGTGTGCACATGTATAGCGGAGATTAAAGATATGACATCAGGGCACATGTAGAAAGTATGGTGGCCTTAAGGAAAACACATGTGGATGAGTAATAGGACATGAGTGACGAGTGGTTGCTACAACAATCTGCACTCTCTAAACAACAATCACCACTACCTATACCACCACCTCTATTACTCTCACCATTAATATCATTACCACCTTACTGTTGTAGCAACCTATCACAAATAAAATACTCACTGGTTGTGATACTGGGGCTGAATAATGTTTCAGAGGTTCAGTATAAGGAGATAATGATAAGTAGTATCAACAAGAATAATTGTCAAGATCATTGACGGTGAACTTCATTCATTTTTATTCTCTCTCTTTTATTTTATTTTCCTTTTTCTTTTGTTTTCTATTTTCTATTTTCAGAACAACTTGGGTTAGGGGTTATCTGTCATGCTGTCACATCAGTCACAAATTGATGGCGTAGTCACAAGACTGATCACGGGACCTGGGAGAATGGAGTAGAAGATACTAGAATAAAGTGACGTCATACAGCATGGACAATACATGCTGACCTCATGTAGTACTTATGGTCATTTAGGGTAGGGTGCACAGTAATTAGCATGGACCATAGATACTAGTATATAAGGTAGACTACTTTGTATTAGGAACTCTATTGAGTTCTCTTGTGTCACTCAATACAAGAATTAGTTCCTTGCTTAACACTTTGAGCATTGAATCATAACAATAATTGATATTGTTAAGTCTGAAGTCTAGTCCTCAGACACAGAGGTATATATACAAAAGAGTGATGGTCCATGCACAAGCTGTTGCCATCACATGATCAAAACTTGTACCTGATGGAAGCTGTCATCTGTCATAGCAGCTGTCAGGCTAATTTTAGAAGATAACTAATTATGTCACTACATTGATATGCTTGTATCTCTA
>Ga0157363_1006159_pt1 | contig 11259 bp, 7 predicted proteins | sample AttsexASBM1_FD_111477 | JGI IMG/M metagenome (GOLD analysis project Ga0157363, IMG submission 111477) | Fungus gardens microbial communities from leaf cutter ant in Ribeirão Preto, State of São Paulo, Brazil - Atta sexdens ASBM1 | ecosystem: Host-associated > Fungi > Mycelium > Unclassified ...
AGAGAGAGAGAGAGAGAGGGGGAGACGAATTTCAGAGCAGCACTCCACCCAATTGTTTTATACATAAATGCGCGACGTCCGGATTTATCGTCTCGTTTAATCCTTGAAGAGATGGCACTATTTAGAGGAACAGCTTCTCATCTTGCTTATTAAGTAAATGATTTGATTAGACGAGGATTCGATCTTTTCCTTCACGATTATCTCTGCTATTAATAGAAAGATATTATAGTAGAATTTAATATTAATTAGAAAATCAATGGAAGAAGATAGAAATTGGGAGGAAAAGTATTTAATAATTATAGTCGACTTATGTGCATTTCCGCAATATAGATTAATTTTAATCTCGATTTTAATTTACGCTTTATCTTTTTCGAAGAATTTAAAGCTTATGAACGATTAATGTTTATTTTGCTCAATATAGATTAATTTTAATCTCGATATATATTCTTTATCTTTTTCTAAATTAAAAAAAGATAAAGAGTAAATTAAAATCGAGATTAAAGTTTAATCTATATATTGCGGAAATGCACATAAGTCGACTGCACATTGGCAGGAAAAGACATTAATTGATCAGCTTTAATTTTAAAATATATATTGTACTTTACTAAATATTTCATTAATATCTTACTCTCTCTCTCTCTCTCTCTCTCTCTCTCTCTCTCTCTCTCTCAATAATAGAAAAATCATATATTTTTAAAGAAAATTAATGTAGAATATTTCAGATATGTGTTCGATTTCCCGACTATCGATCGACTCAACGAATTGAGTATTTTCGTTTCCAACTTTATCGTATTCGACGTGCAGATCTCAAGCATATTATCTATTTATACCAAGTGTGTGTCAACTCGGCACGTAACACAGAAGCGTGCGTGTGTACCTTGCGTATATTCGAACTGAATATACGCGTGCATATGGTATAGAGGAGGAGGGGAGGAGGAGGCACCCCCGGGAGTTAACATATGCTCGATTATGTACACGATAGACAACCCCTTCGATGAGTCACTTGCAGCAAATAAAGGAGACGATCAACGAGAAAGAGGAAGAGAGACCGTCCTTTTCTCTGCGGCGCGCACGCAACACCTTTTCACGAACGTCGAGGATGTGTCGGCTTCACGTTCCTTGTCCAATACAATCTTCTTACGTGACGCATCCATTAGTTGGCGTCGCCACAACGTCACGGGATATCACAACGTGACGTCAGACATTTAGTGCGGAAATCGAATCCGTGACGCAGGTAGACACGTCGGCGGGATTACTTAGGTTTGTATTGTCTGTAACTGATGATTAATAGTCTGACAAACGCAATTTTTTTCTTTGTCCATCTTTTCATCTAAATGGTGGTTTTTGCTTATCATCTTAATTTGTTCAAAATTTTGACGTGCTACGCAAATTCTGTCAACGGCATCGTGTTCAGCGCGAAAATATCTTTGGAGTAAGTGTACTAAGGCACTTCGGAGAGAATTTGGTGTTAACCGTGTAATTGACAGGATACGCAGGGAATTTTCGAGCCGCGAGAAACGTGGTAATCGCGAGGAATCCAGTTACCGAACGCCTCGCGAACGTCTCGCGAGAAATCCACCCCCGTCGCCGTAATAGAATAGGCTAACTATATCCGATCCTTGACCTAAAAACTCATTGATCTGCTGGTAATTCTAGCGCAGTATTCCTCGCGTCCCACAAAGCACGAGATGCAATTACGCGCCAGGTGACGACGTGACGCGCAGCTATACGCGACGTCCAAGGAATGATGAAGCGATTCAAAGCGGAGATGGTAATTAAGGTCCTTTTAAAATGATAAAACGTTCTCACGCGAGCATTCGCTTTTTGATCAAGCGAATGAAAAATCGCTCGATTCCGTCGTCATGAAATCTACTTTCTCATAACAAGAAGTGTAATGCATAAGAGCAAACTTTCTCGTAAAAGTACTTTGTACATTGAATCATCCCTCTGGCATTCCCGAAGGAATATGTCGTTTTTCTATCTACGTTCCGTATACGCTCATAAACATCGCGGGAATTAAAATAACGATTCTTGTGCAAGAGTTCGTCCATTCAACCGTGTTTTCGAGCAACGCGGCGACGGTAAGAGTAAATGGCCAGGAAAAACAAACACCTTATTGGTAAACAAAATGAACGGAGCGATGGTGGTGCAGCGCGAAGCGAAAACACGGAAAATTTATTTTTTTCCTATTAGCATTTCTGATTCATTTGATGACCGGGACATTGTTTCTCCTCCCTTCCAACGTGACACTCGGACGTTTCGTCATTTGTGCGAATCAGCATTTTTGTTTCATAGAAAAAAATGGGCCATGAATTGTTTCTCGCGTCAACGACGAGTCTTTTCCGGTGCGTCAGGTGCGCATCCACGATCCATGCCGAACGACAGGAAACGCAGGTGCGCACTTGTCAGTGGAGTTGGACCCACCCTACCAACAGAGGTAGTTGCGGAGGAGTTGGCGGACCCCAAACACGTTCAACCATAGTTAACGATTACGGCGATGCGTATCGAACGCTACGCACAGTGCAGTGCGTGCAGCACGGAATTCTTGAGAAAGTTTAGGCAAGGGGGGAGCCGATCGACTCGAGTCGACAATGGAATCGGGTACGAGTAAATAGCAGCAGGTAACCTACCGGAGTCCTCGGCTTTTCCCCTGACGCTTCCCATTGTGAAGGTCGTCGCCACGAGAAATGCAGACGAAACTTAAATTCCAAGGCGCGCCTCGAATTAGCCTTCAAGATGCAACGCGAGAAGCTGCATTGGAATGAAAATCGCGTCGCGTTGCGTTGAAAATAAATAATTTTTTTTCACAACGCTTATTATATTTGTTCCTGGGAAGCTTTCAGATAGTTGCGAGTTGAAGAGAGAAAATTTATTATTTTTAAGAGTATAAAGAGATAGTTTACTAAATTCCCATATAAACTCAGTCTTATAATTTTCATCATATTTTATTTGCAATAGAAGAAAAACAGCTAGAAAATTATAATTATTTTTCATCAAATTTGCAAAGTTATAACTTTTGTAGAAATATGACAAACTCTTGCGTTATAATAAATACCGTAAAGTAGTTTGCGAATGTTACTATTCAAAGTTGATTGCGAACTGAATGCGCGAAGAATTTTTGCTACAGCAGATCAAATCTCATGCGATAACAACTTTCGTATACATCAACTTCGTTATTATAACTTGATACGGCACTCGTTATTTATAATTTCATTGTCCTTTGTGGAGCGCATTAATCTTCTTAAACTAACTACATCACTTTTATTATTGTATCAATTATAATTCTGTTTGCGGAATATCTAACAGACTTCATAAAATAAATCTTTATAAAACGCTAGGAAATCCAATTAATGTCTTTAAGGAAATACAGTATGTAGCGCAAAATATTATTCCGCATAGAAAACTGTATTAATTGTCAAATACCAAGTGTTATTCTCCGCGAATCACCGCTACATTTCTATTAACATGTCGGCGCATCGTTTGATTAACTCCGTTAACTATGTTCCTAGAACCGAGACGAGACGCGAGATTCGAAAGTGCGAAGGGGGTTTATCCGGATTTCATGCGGTTGCGATGAGCTGATTGCAATTTCCGCATATAATACAGGACAAACTTGATATTCCACTACTTTCTGTGGACAGCGGACGACGCGGCTGAATTAGTGAAATAGCAAGAGCAATAGCCGGAACTAAGTGGAACACGGAATTCATTACTGGAATGTGTTTGAGCAATTACACATCGATGTACCGTATATGCGCGTTGTTGATTGGATTTGAGTTTATGCCAAGGAACAGTATAGACACTATAATGAACTTTCAATTAGTGCTGTGGTCCCAACCTTGGCAGTGAGGTCAGTGGCTCTCATGCCGATGTGAACAGACTATATAAAGACAAAAATGTTTAACCTCGATTCGTGCAGAAGAAGACCATTGCCAAAAGGCGCCACAGGTGAAATTGAAATCGGTTTGATGATTAATTGACGCAGATTTTTCTTTCACGTACATACAAAAAATAACTTTATTATAAATATCTACTTATAAAATAATTTAATTATGAATCACGAAGATAACCATAATTTTGTTATAATAATTTTGAATTTTAAATGTATACGTATGTATTTTAATGATATATATACTTCTCTCGTGGAAAAAAAAATTATAAATATATCATATAAAATTGCGTTTGATCTCTAACCGACTTCTTCGTTCTTATTTTGATTGAATATCAAAACGATTTTTTTCTCTATTTAACATTGAAGATACCGAGCGAACATTATTTACCGCTTCTATTTCTTTAGATTAATATTATACTCCTTGCGTACAAAATCTGAAATAATTTTTTTATAATTATGTTTTTCATGTACTGATGAAAAATATTTGGGTTTTCATCTCTTTTTTATTTTCATAGAAATTTATTCGCTTGGTTCCTTTTAGTGAGAAAGAAAATTGGTACTGCTAATGTTACTTTGCAAATAGCTCAAAATTCTCATTAAAGTAGAAGATTCGATTTCGCCGCTTCATATATATCTCTCACTAATTAAATAAAAAGGGAAAGAGAGGGCTCGGATCCATCTCGCAATAGAGCCCGTGTTACACGTAAAATTAATTACAATTTGTTCTGAAACGTAAAAAGGCCGACAATGTAAACAACGATGGGTCGCTCGATCTGACATTACCCTACGGCGTTATTACAGCAATTGTACGCGACGACTGTACACGATGTCGATCCCGCGCTATCATCATCGCGCTCGCTCCAGCGGTAGAGGAAACGCGATGCACCAGCGAAATGCTCCATTTCCCAGATACCTCGTTGTTGTGTGCCTCATTATACTCGATGGATCGGTAAGCTATGCAGTATTTAAGTACCGTTTTCGACGGCGAGGTATCCGCGCAGCCGGTTCCGCGGTGCTCAATTAATCGGCTTGATTAACGACCGTTCCTGTCAACGACCACAGGCTATTATTCGCAACTCGTACAGCTTTTTATTCGCGCTCTTACATACTTGTGTTTCCGTGTTTCAAAAGAATCGCTGAACTTTGGACCGGATATTTCTTGCGATGTTTCAGCAATGTTGCGCAAGCGATTTCAAGTTGTAAAGTCGCAAGATGCATTGCAAAGCGAAAATTGAATTCGGGCATAGAAAGGTGATACCCTGCTTACACGTCAGATATATGTATACGTTCACCGTAATAATACGGTAGAGCTAGAGATAATTTTGACGAATGTAATGGCTTTACGAGCGATAATTTCGCGTATGTTGCGGTAAAAGATATATTAAATATATATAAAAGAAAGAGTATATTTTTCTGAGAATTGAATCCTCTTCAAAACAGTTTTATTTCCTGAGAGAAACCTACTGCGTCGTATTCATCCATTTAAAGTTTTTCCCCGTCGTATTTTCAGTTTATCTGATAAACAGCTCTTAAACTCGTGCTACGAACGAAACTACTTCGTCCTCGTCTATTACATCGCGACGCACAATCGGAAAGTGGAAACTCTCAACGTCTACAAATGCAGTACGCTAGAATCTAACTTCTTACTGAAGGGAAGTTCGATTGCCGATCGAACGTATCAGCTAAGGATGTCTGCGGTTTGTCTCCGTCACCGTAAGCCGCCATTGTCCGGCTGCTATTTCCAGAATCATAGCTGCTTTCCTCCATTCGAGGGAGACGATAAAGCGTAAATAGGTCGCCGAGACGATAAGTTACGAATATGATTGGATCCGATATGATCTTCACGATGTAGGTCATGTTTTTCACAGGTCTATATTCTGAACGGGATATTTCGGTTGCGATTATCCAGTGAAATGATTCGCCATTTACTCGTTAAAATCATCGCCTTCCTGTTGAAGCTGCACGTAAGTACCTACATACAATATAATGTGATGCGTTCAAAGAAAAATTAACTTTCCGATATAACTTTTTTCAGACTATACATTTATGTTTGCTATTATATTCTAAAAACTGAAAAGTGTCTAGTTTTACGAGCGTAACATTTTATTAACTAACGCTAGAATTTTCGTAGCAAACACCAAAAAAATGATTTTGCTGAAGTATCTAAAAATGTAACTAAATATAGATCTAAAAGTAATATACTGTTGGACCATCGAAATAATTATCTAGGAAGCTTAAGCATGATGATAATGTTACAAAAAACATTCTAGCAACCAATTTAAGTATCTTACAATTATTTTGAAGGTCCAACAAAATTATTTTCAGATTTGAATCTAGTTAAATTTTTAGATCCTTGATAAAAATCATACTTTTCGTACAGTTATTGACACTGAGTCTTTGAAATCTATTTAATCCATGTTAATTAAAAGACACTTTTTAATTACTTTTAAGGAAATAGAATGGCATAACTCATATAAAAAAAAAGAATATTAATTATAAGTATATTTTTAAAAGAATAATCCGCAAATGTAACATAAAGAAAATTGTTTGGCAAAAAGATTTAGGTATATTAAACTATATTAGGTATTTAGGTATAATTGAATGGGTCCATAAGTAGGGTCTACCACTACTACTACTGTCAATTCTGGAGGATTAAGCTTCGCAAGATATATCGACGTCAAAATGTTTGTCCGTTCGCTGCTCTTTGTCTGATTTTAATTCCAGCGTAGGAAACTAAGCGAGTCAGAAATCAGTACATCTCGAGAATGAAATCATGTCGCTCGTATATACATAAGGTAGTAAAATGATGGAATAGCGTCGGGTATAACGTTCTCGAGATTTATGACAGGGTTGACGACGGCGATGATCCACGTTGTATTCACGTTTACATTCGAGACATCGACATCGTTGCAACAGGCGACTCTATATGAAATTGCTTACAGAACTGTTTACAATTGTTTCACGCGAGAAAATGTGTGCATAATTTCGACATGGACTATTGTGATATTGTTATGTCAAGTAAACTCACGTTTCGTTATTCACTGTATGAATTACAAAGTAAATATAATAATATTGACAAAGTTATTCGGTAATTTGCGTTATTAAAAATAAATAAATCGTCCTCACTATACATATAACATTTCTCTTATTATTGATAAAATGCACCGTGTAAGCTTCCGTTCGAACGATTCAGATTACAAAGCGAAGCGGTGCTTAAAGAAAGGATATAACAAACGAAGCTACGTTCAAGTTTTTTTTTTGTATTCTTACAAAATACTTGAGAATAACTGCATCTGTGTTAACAGTTAAGTAATCTTTACACACGATAAGATAACACTTTAAACTACTATCTTCGAAACAATATCTTCGCTAATGCGTTCAGCATCCAGCTATTTCCTCGTTAGTCCAATTTCTTCTCCTTCGTACTAATTATATAACTGCAATGCAATCGCCGTGGGTGTCGTGCAGATAACGTAATATGACGTAACGACACACGAGTAGATGTAACGCAATAGCAGCGAGTCTCTATTTTATCTGCATATTTCGTGGAGCGAGGTGCAACCTGTGACATCCTGAATACGCGAGTTCGAGCGCGTTTAAATGAGCGTTTGTTGGAAATTGCTAGGAAAGTTCGAATTAAACCGAGCACTTTCTTTCCATACTTTCCGTGAGTTTCAGTGAGTTCTAGAACACTTTTTTTCTGCCGCGGATTCTTTCCCGCGGAAAACTAACGAGGGGCAATTTCCATGCAACAATATTATTCAATCGTCATCGCGCGGTGTTTTTACGAATTAACGAGCCCTCCATGTGGCGAGTATAATCTTACGCTTCGGATAAGTGCGAGCACGAGAACTATCAAATGTCTCGTGTACATTTGTTACATTCCTGTAATAGGCAATCGTTCTGGAACGGCGGTAACTATATAAAAGGCAAGAGGCAAGAAAAATAGAAAGAACTTATCAGCGTTTTACTTCTCCTTCACAAGCAATTTAAACGACCAATCTAATTTAATTTTCTACATTTATAGCTCATTATTTAACAACATTAAATTACGAGATAGATTCGTACGATTGCAAACTGAAAATGGATTAACCTTTTGTACTTGCTGTTTCTGTAAATAATAATGGTATCTGTTTTACATTTAAAATGTCGGTCGTTTTTGTATGAAATATTATTATATTTTTTTATTTCTGTGTTATTGTATCGATCAGAAAAAAAAACGACAAGCGCGTCACGTATTGTAACGTGTTCGTATAATTAAAGAAAAATTGTATGAGATTGCAGCATTATTGTCTTAACGTACACTGCACTTTATTACATACACTCGCTGTATAATTCATTTTAAATTTGTAATATTTAAAGAAATATCTCCAAGTTATCTGCGTAACATAACCGACCTAAATTGCCATAAATTGTGCAGCCGATCTCTCTTCCAGAAGAGCGGCTTGTAGTTGGAGGAACTCGCACGAAGTTATTGCCTTCCCAGAGGTGCAAAAAAGTTGAAGTAAAAAGGAGCAGTGTTCAAAAATGCGTACATGTTCCTGTATATAAGCACGTCGTGGCGTGTAAAAGACTGTAAATGATACACATGTATGCAATTATTGAGAAAAATTTCATTGCGAGAATTTCTCTCTGAAGATGATCCTTGGAAAATGAAAAGAAGAAAATATTTTTTCAAATAAAAATAATATCATGAAATAAATGAGTATTATTTCTCGAGAAATTTATTTCAAAGAAAATTTTAAAAAATATAGTAATTCGTATCAATTAGTTTTTCTCATTTCAAGTATTTAATCGAAGAGATTATCGCGACTGTTCGATATTAATCATTTTAGTAATTAAATACAAAATTGAGGTTCTGTTAAAGAATCCAAATCCATTTAAATTCAAATCAAGAATATCGTATGTCGTGTTTACTTCCAAGTTAACAATTAAGAAGAAATACGTCACTCACTCATAACCTAATCTATTGTGACGTGTGTTTCGTTGAACTAAAGCTCTTGAAGAATCTACTTCTACAAAATATCCTGTCAACAGGGATGTGAAACTTATCCTCTGTACGAAGTCAAGAGCTCGCGGGTCTTTCAAAATCTTCCTTCGTATGGAATCAGTCTGACTTTAGATTAGCTCATGAGAGAATTAGCATGAACTTGACGCGAGGCTCAGGCGTAAAAGGCCATGAATGATGCGCATAATGTGTTAGACGTGAACAATGGGCAGCAGGCGTGTCGTCAGTATATATATATATATATATATATATATATATATATATATATATACAACGTCGCCGATCCTCGTCACATCCATGTTGCACCACCTATATCCTCCTCCCTACTATTCCCCAGTCGATCCTCTCCTCTCGTTGTTCCACCTTCCCGCGACAGCTCGTCCATCCGCGCATCACTGTCCTCTTCCTCCTTCCGCACGTATGTATGTATGTACGTACGTATTTCTCTTCTTGTTTTCTTTTTTTTTTTTTTTTTTTTTTTTTTAAACCGTCGTCACATTACTCCGGGAAATATGACGCTATTTAGGAAGCGTGGTAAAAGCGGTTTATTTCATTCGCGTAATAAACGCCATGAAGACAGTCCCGCCGAAAGGTATAACAGATAATTGTACTTGGACGATTATTCGCAGATGTCTAATAGTATGATTGAAGAAATCTTAAACACTAAATCATTTAATCTTTCAATTTCCGGTGTTATTAACTCATCAATTCTATTATTAGAATTTATATAATAGCTACAATTATGATTTAATAATCTATTATTGTTTTGAGAATTTGTTACGATTTACAGACATTGCGTCATGACAAATTCTATTTATCAAAGATAGTGCAACTGTAATATTTTCCTAAAAATACTGTTGTTCTTACAATTATCTTACGTGTCTCCTTATTTTAGAAAGTATGGCAACAGCTACATATTCGTCAAATTTAATTGAAATTTCTCACGTTTTTCTAATTTTCAAACCTTCGAAAAAAAAGATAACCAAACGGCCATCGTAGCAAAAGTTGTGGTGAAAGAATACATACTCTGGAGTATAAGACGGTAATAGTCCTCGACCGACCTCATTTATCGAGCACCGAAGCAAGAAAGAAATAAATGAATAGCTAAGAAGAGTGCAAAGAGAAGCAAAGGAGCGGGTCAAAGAAGGGAAGGGACTGCGAAAAAAAAGATAGAGACGGAAAGCAACTAGCCTTTCTTCGTCATTGTCGAGTTTCTCTTCTTTCTCTTCTCTTTCATCGTTGTCGTCTTCGTCGTCGTTGTCGTCGTCGTCGTCGTCGTCATCGTCTTCATTGCTGTTGGAGGGGGAGACGGAGACATCAAAGAAGGCGACATATCCGTTCACACTCAGCACTCATATATGTTCCCTCCTGTTCCTGAGTTGCTCGCTCGTGGATCGTGTCGTTACGATGGTATGCGTGTGCACAGTTGCACGCACGTATGCACGCACACGCTTTTCGCTCGCGGAGAATATGGGTAACTCCGGTCGGCTGTAGATCCGCGAATAACACGTGACTACCATAATGCGGCTGAAGGCGTCTTAATAAAATGAACTTGTCATTCCGAAACAGCTAACCAGCCTTCGGTCCAACCACCTCTATCTCGCCGCCAGACTCCCGAGAGCGTCCTTCCCCCTTTGCCATCCTCTTTCTGCTTCTCCTCGTGAACCCTACTCAAAGTCTTTCCAGCTTCCTCCATCTCGAACCCTCCACGCCCTCCAGCTTTATTTATACCTCGTTAAATTAGCGCTGATCGTCGATTCACCGTGTGAAGAACCCGAAGAACCGTACTGTTCATCCTGCTTGTCCTATTCGTTTGGAGACACCTTGTCGCGTTCCGCATGTCTCATCCTGTCGACGATAGTGTCATTGTATCGACATGTTGAGCGATCGGCATTTTAGATTGCTAAATATAACATTTGGAATGTTATAGTGTGATGTCTTTAATGAATCATGACTTCTATAATTAATAATGGACATAATTGGGTTAGTTAGAGTAAAATTCATAATTTTTTCATAAAATTTTTTTATTTCTTTATCGTATAATTTTTTGATAGAAAATAATGAGATTATTTCAATGAGATTTATGCAAACGAGCAATTTTAAAAGAGCAATTTTACTGAAGAATCTAAAAATTGGATAGATAGAGATCTGAAAATTTTGTTGGACTATCAAAATAATTTTGCTTATCTTGGTTCTTATCTAGGAATCTTAAGCATGATGAGCAATACTGCAAAATGTTTTGATGTTCTAGCAACCAATTTTGTTGCCCTATCTAATTGTTTTGATGGTCCAACAAAATCATTTTTAAATATATATTTCACTAAATTTTTAGATTTTCTTCAACAAAATTGCTCTTTCA
>Ga0157363_1006160_pt1 | contig 11259 bp, 6 predicted proteins | sample AttsexASBM1_FD_111477 | JGI IMG/M metagenome (GOLD analysis project Ga0157363, IMG submission 111477) | Fungus gardens microbial communities from leaf cutter ant in Ribeirão Preto, State of São Paulo, Brazil - Atta sexdens ASBM1 | ecosystem: Host-associated > Fungi > Mycelium > Unclassified ...
TATCGAATGGTATAATGCTAATTTAAGTTGAAGTCTCGATACTATACTCAACAAACACTAATTAATATTAACACAAATATTAGTTACAATTTCCTACTAACGTTGTAATATAATGTGTTATATCGTTAAGTAAGAAATGATAACTAACAATTATATGTTAATATTAGTTGTTAATATTAGTGATGTTTACTGAATACAAGAATTATATTTTATATGAATTTTAGTTTTATTATTACGATCAATGATAATCGCCGAGATCTTGCTTGCATCTGATATCAGATGTAAATTAGAAAATTAGAACTAAATAAAATTATAATAAGTTAGAATAAGATCGTTATGTGAATAAATCAATTAGTAAAAATTGATAGGTATAGACGTTGGAATAATAATTCTATATGTAATTTATTTTAAATATATTTACTTCAAATATATGTATAACTATAACGCATCGATTACTTTCGGATTTGCAACACATTTAATATTCATCGCAATAATTAATATGTATGTATAGAAAAAGGATACTTTGATTGATGGCAAGCATAAACAATATAAAATATTATATTAATAATTCTGCTGTGAATGAAAACTTACATCAGTTTCTTCGGCTCTAAACACTTTACTTTTTACAGACTTCAGCCATCCTATATCGCCCGCACATTCTCGTTCCATATCTTTAAGTAATAATGTGGCTTGCTGAAATTTGTCCTCTTCGAAAGTCATCAAGGCATTCTACACAATTCATCAAATGCATTAAAAATTACTATCAACTACAGGCGTTAAAATATTCAAGGTGTGCTCCATGTATTTGTTATAAAGATTATCAAAGCAAAGCGCGCTCATTGTCTCATGATTTTATTATACCGTAATGGAATTGTAGATTACCAATTTTATTTGATTCGTCTGGTCCGGAGTAGAATCAATCAGTATCGATTTTATATTTTTCGATGCACAAACGTAATGTTCGCAATTTATTATTAAAACCTATTAAAATAATAACATTCTTTCGCGGCCTTGAGAGTTAAACGTACTTCCACAGAATGCAGTGGAATCGATATGGCTCATCACGCGATTACGTACCATGAAGAGAACAAAACAACGGCCTGCTTTGACATGGAAGCTATGAGGATGCTCAGTAAACAAAGCTTCAGCTTCCTCAGTTTTGTTATTCAGCAGCAGAGAGATGCCGGTCCTGGCGATTTTCCAGTCCTTCATCGCGTCTTCCGCCATAGTTGTCTTATTCCAGTGAAAAAAATTTCAAAAAGCTATTCGAATAAAATCTTTCTCTCGAGACTGTCAGCTACGTGTTCGTCAAATGGAAAGCATCTTTCCACTATGCGGGATTGTCAGTCGATAGTTTACATCAAGGTCACTTATTCGTACAAACATACTGATGATTGTTGATTTATTGCTGTTTCAAAAGACAAGTTCAATGGTCGGAAAATATATACATGGTACGCGGAATATATCCTGTACATTTACATCATGAGAGTGCCGCGTTGCGGTCATCACTGATCGATGTGCGATGCATCCTTACCGCATTTTCTCCTTGGATAAGCCACAAAGCAGGAAGAGCTATTTTTAATGTATATTTAAAATCGTTTCATATTTAAAATCTAATTTTGCTTATCCCAGAATTTTGATTTTTCGACGCAGCAAATTGAGCCATTAGAACAAACCTACCATTCGCATACAATGCGCTTATCTCGATTAGATACAGATATTTGATCTGATTAAGCTATCAAGTCTTATGCAGTTGTTATATAAGATCTGTCGTCATATATGATCATTCAATCTCTATTGATGCATTCATTTTTCTTTTCTAAATTGTTTTAAAATTAAAATTTATGTACGGAGCAATGAACAGTTGGAATTTTTCGCTGAGTGTGCTGTTCCTCGAGATCTTTGATATATGAACCGAGTTTTATTGTGCGAATTTTATCTGGATGTAAAATGCAAATACTGATTGCAGGAAAGATCATTTAACGATGCTAAATTTCAATGCCACTTCCGTTTCTTACAAAATTTCGATAATTATCCGATATACTACCATACACTGACATACTACCGGAATAGTGTCACTTTTCGAAAAACTGTAAACGAACATTGTATAACAAATGCACGCGAATTCCGGCACATTTTCAAGCCGCGAACCGTATCCTTGCCGTGCATCGGGTTGACTAAACTCTGCTGAAGAAACGCAGTGCTGCTGCCACCACTTCCAGACTGGAGATATACTTGTATTATTGATTTTGGCATAGAAGTGCATATTGTAACTCTGAGCGCGCGCGGTAAGCACAATGAAAAAAACAAGAGAAAAAAAAAATTTGTCATGAAAACGTAAAAAGTTCAAAGGATGTAAAAACAAAAAATCTGAGATCAGGATCTTTTCACGCGGTTTTGCTGTGTTTCTAATATTTGTTTGAATTATAATTTTCTAAATATCAAAGCATTATTTCAACTTGACACAATAAAAACACATAATATAAGTAATGTATCTCATATATTCCTGTATTTTTTAACACAATCACAAATTTATATACGAATAGAATTATATAATATCAGTAAAGTCGTGCATATACATGTATTTACAATTATTATCCGGCATTTAATGTCGATGAGAATAAAATTTGTACTCTGGAGTTCCAAATGTAACAGTAATGGTCATTCAAAAGAACGATTTTAACTTTTTAATAATTTTATCTGGTTGTAGAAACTTAAGACTATGTATTCTGTACATTTATTTACAATTTTCATTAAATAATTAACAACTATCCCTAAGGGTCATATAAATTCCAGTCCTTCAAATTTTTTATCCATTATTTTACTTTCAGGCATTATTATCGTTCCTTCTATCGTAAAAGCCATGATATATGTAGCAGTATGTCCTTGATATTCCTCAGTCTTTAAAGCTATTATGATAGAATCTTGCGAGCCAGGAAGAAACTTAAAACTCGAAAAACCTCTGATTGGGATTAGATCTCCGATATAAGTAACCTATAATGAATTTTAAATAATTATTATTATTTATCAAAATACTAATATATGATATAATTAAAAACGCACTTTAATGTCAACAAAATTTTCGTCTGTAGTCAACATAACATTGCAGCTCATTGTTTCATCCCGTGTTTCATTGTAACGTTCATAGGAACATCTTCTAGGCAAGAAAAACCAGCTCTTATGTATATCACTCCAAGTTCCAGATTCATGTATCATGTAACCTACGCAAAGTATACGTATGATAAATTAATTCGAGCATTCACAAATTATAAATATCAGCATACCTGGATATTCGATGTTAATCGCTTGCCTTAATCGTTTGTAGTAAGAAATCCAATTGAGGGAATGCGTTTCGCCACGTGGTGACACTACTTTAACCCATAACGGATTATTATGTTCAAATTCACCGGACGGTGTGGTCCATTCCTTTCCCATACTGCCAATATATAATTGTTCATCTTTGATAGTCGCCCATTCGGATTTAAAGCCTACATGTAAATATAAAAGTTTAGTAAAAAAAACATCCTCAATAAAGTAACATCAATGTTATAATTTTCTACTCAACAATATAATTGTTACAATGTTATATTACATTTATATTGTTGATGAAAATTATAATATATAATTATAATATTAATGTCATATTATTGTTAATTTATGTTTAATGTTATGAGCAATTTCCAGAAACAATGACAGTATCAAATCGTATAACGAATTCACTTTGCATTAAATTAGATTAGTGCATACTACAAGCTGCTATACATGAAATTAAAGATAAGTATAAAAATATATGAATATTTTAAATAATTAAATACTCAATAATACTGTCATACTCAATGATACTGTCATTATTTAATAGAACATACATATATTATTTCATTGTCAAATATACATCTACCAATACAATTTAATTTTAATCGTGATTCACCTAACTCTTTAACTATATTTTTCTAAGAATTAGAAAAAGATGAAGAGTAAGTTGAACTAAGATTAAAGTTAATCTATACTAATAGAAATAGGCAAAAGTTGTTATATCACTGCATTTAGATACTTTACATGAAACAAGCTAATGCATACTCAGTATACGAGTGACTCAATAATAATTTACTAAGCAACCTACCTTTGTGATTTTTACCATTGCCATCCATCAAAATAACCCAAGGATAAGCTTGATCGCCTTCGATGAAATATATCATTCCTGTACGATCATCGAAGGACAGCAAACGGCCGTCAAAAGTCACTAATTCTGACAGTTCCATTCCGCGTCCTTTCATAGACAACGACGAGGACAGTACGATAGTTTTATCATCCCATATAACAGATAGAAAATTGCTGTTGGGATTCCAATAGAGACTGCCAGTCCTCATAAGACTGTGCCATGTGTCTTTCTTGTTTACAAGCTTGGAGTCATGATCAAGGTCGCTCACTATCGCTATTCTATAGGTAATACCCTTGGAGGTTTTGATGGGTGTCGAGGTAGGATACGTTCGGTTGTATTTGTAGTAACGACATTGTGCCAGGGTCTGGCTCGGCGGCGAGCATATGAAGCCGTGCAGCAGCGGATACAGGAGGAAAAAAGTCGGCACGCTCAGAACCAGAAGAATCAACATCACGAACGGACCCTGGATGCGAAACGTGCTGTTCGCCACCCGGTAGACGTACGGGGCGCGCAACGCCTGTCGCCAATCACGCAGATATGACATGGTCATGATCGCCCTGCCGTTCTTTAACCTCGTTACACGTCGTATCACGGACGTGGCATGTGTCGGTCCGTTGATGTGTTTGACAATGCCGATGTAACTCTAACCTAAACGCACCATCTCCGCGTTGCGGTGACAATAGCAGCATTATCGCTGCACTGCACGACGAGGCGTCAACCTAACCTAACCTAACCTGGCCATGTGACTGATGATGTAATAAAAGTTCACTCTCTGTCTCTCTCCGATAATTCTAGGATCGTCTCTGTTACACACAGTGCTTACCAATATAATACACATGATTCAAGGATCAAAACACGCAAAAAGCAACGTTGGCAGGTGAAACCATAGAAATCGTTGCCAAAAGTCAAGAGACAAGCCGTACGAATCAACCCCGCGAAATGTGTCAAAGAAAAACCGAAGGAAATGAAACCGAGAGAGATAAAGGGAAAGATATATAAAACATTTTTTGAATTTTATATATATATATATATGGGGATGGATTTGTTCCTAATGTAATTAATTATTTGTTCTTGATATTTAAACTTTTTTCTGTGTTTGATGAATTGTTATGATGTTTTGTTTATGTTAGAATAGTTAGAATCCTGATGAAAATAAAGTCGGAGCGTAAATCGGAAATGGGAGAGTAACAGAAGCGTGAACAAAACTTCTAGAAGGCGAAAATTGAAACAATGAAATGTAAAAGAAGCATTTACGCTTCTTTTACATTTTGATGTTTCAATTTTCATCTCCTAGAATTTTCATTTATGGCTTATGCTTCTGTTTTTCCTCTTATATTTGACTTTTAATTCGGCTCTAATTTTTATTTTCATCAAGAAAGCCAAAAGTAATTTAAAAGTAATTTAACCTCGTTCGGAATGTACATGTCAATAAAAATTAATAAATCTGCAGTTATCATGAATTTTTAGAGATGATTGCACTTCGAATTGATCAAGACTAATGTTAATCTCATATAATTATTCTTCTAAAGAAAAACTGAATTTGTTATTGGAAGGAAATCTGAAATTTTGAATAGGTATGGGAATAGTTAGAAGGTAAATTTTTAGATTACTTGTAAAAATTTGAAATTATCTGAATAATCGTAAATAAATAAATAAGTTTAAAATTAAAATCATATCTGTATTGACTGTATAATTATCTCTTCAGAAATATGTGTGATAAAAAATATATATTTTTAGTAATAAATAAATAAAATTTTAAAATAAAGTAGAAATAAAGTAAAATATTAGAAATATTCAAATTAATGATTTATCTACTAATGATTTATCTACTAATTATTTTAAACATATATTTTATTGTTAGCTTAACAAGAATGTTGCGACAAAATTTTCGACTGTCCTAAGAAAACATATCGTTTATACAGCTACAGTTGCAGTAATAAAATAAATAACAAAAGTCATATTTTGATTGCAGAAATATAATGTAGAAAGAGGCATTACATACATGCCTCACATACATTGTGGCGTAATGTATAATTACAATTTAAGAATTGCAAATTTATAGTACAAATTTTAGAAATTTAGATAATTAATATTAGAAATATTCATATTAAATTAAAAATATTTGAACATTTATTACAATATTAATGATATTCATATTATGTAAACAAATATATATTTGGATTATTCTACACTTCGATCTCTTAACTGTCGAATCTCCGCAATTATGGTGAAAACGCATCGCTAGGGGTCCATTAATTAGCGTCGCATCGGCGAGCGTAACGACGGACGCGCGTGCACGTTCGAATCGTCGGCATGGGGTCGGACCGACGAACTACGTTGGCGGAATGAATCCGAAGGGGGCGTCGGTAGATAGCAGGAGGGAGAGAGACGCTGGGGATGAATCGGCGAGGGTGGCAAGACTTGCAGTCAGTCGCGTTACGCGTTTTCCGCCGACAGCGTCGGATGACGTCGTCGTGTTCGCGCGACTGTAAAAATCAGGCCCTCCGTCGCGGCTGTAAAAATCAGGCCCTCCAATTTTCGGCTCCGCTCTGATTTCATTTTCGAGAAACAGCACGCCGTTTTTCGCGCTGTCACGTGTACAGGTGCGACCCCCCTCCCTCCCGCCCCGGGAGCTCCTTCGTGCGCGCTCGACCATAACCGAACGCGATCGGCGCCGCGTCGCGTCGCGCGGCAACCTGTATTATCGATCGCGCGAGCGCGTGTGTCTGTCGCGTGCTGCAGTCCCGCATGTCGCGTTCAAGTTGATTGCGAGCGTGGCCGATACGGATCGTGCGCGCGCGCGCGCTGTGTGTGTGTGTGTGTGTATGTGTGTGTGTGTGTGTGAAGGAATTACTAATTTCACTCTCTCTCTCGCAAGACTCACCCGAGGTTTTACACGACGAAGCACCGACGTGTCCGAACTGAATCTGTTGTCCGTTGAGATACACACCGCGTGTTTATCTCCCGATACATCCCCGACTGCATCGCGGTTCCACGCGTGATTTAAAATTGTATGTACATACTAGATGATGCTACAGCCACGTAGCTGTTACTTGAGAATACGTGAGATCTGTTCGCGTTGTTTAAAATCACGAAAAATGTTTGCACTTAAAGTGGGATAAGTATATATTCGGCCGTTGAGAAAAGAAAAATCGGAAGTGCAAAAAATGCAACATAGACTAGTTCCACGCATAACGGCCTATCGAATGCAATCGAGATGAATACTTGATCTGTTACTCGTTAATTTTAATGACAGACAAAATAGTTTCCGTTATCGACGTCAATATTCTTGCTTTGAAAATAAAACACTGCAGCGGTTGTGCACACAAATATTTTCGTAAAAATCAGAGTATCATGAAAAAACGAGAAGTTAGCTTAACTCGGATTACGTTTCAATTTTTAATATCACGTGGTCGCCGGCGGGAGCATCTTGAACGTGTCACGTGATCTCCAGTCGACGAATCTGTCGCGTGCCGGCCGGCAGTCTGCTGCGGCGATGTTCGTTTTTTATGATTTTTAATGCGATTTTCACGCGTGTGTTGCATCGTCTGCATCGTCTGCGTCGTCGAAATCACGCGATTCCGCATTCCGGGATTGCCTGACGTTGAATGTGTTTGTGAATTGCAATCATAGACTTCGCTCGTTGTACCAGCTCGCGGCCGTACACAACTTCGAAATGCGCCGCCAACGAGATGCGAGGTTATGACGCTGCGCTCAAGGATGCACATACCTTATCACACCTGTTCGCTTCTGGATTATCTCGTCAGCGGCGGATGACCCTTGTTGAGCGAAAGGTAAAACACTCGAATATTACCATTAATTTTGATGCGCTCAAATGAAAAATTTTTTTTGAATTATTATGCGCATTTTTAAAAATAATTTTCAGAAATAAGTATTGTGAGAAAGTTTATATCGTTTCTTAAAATTTTCCATATATAATAAAATTCCATATATAAATTTTCCATATGTGTGAATTCTACTCTCTAAATTTTTTGAAGTGGCTTCTCACTCTATAAAGGATGAAAATTGAGCCAGTCTTGAAAAAGGCTTCAGTCTCCAGAGTGATATTTATTAAATTATAGAGTGAAATGTTCTAAAATTTCTAAGATTTCTTATTCTGTCTTTCTGAAAAACATTAAACTTTTTCTGATTTTATAAGATCCATCAGAATCCATCAGAAATTTTTTATAAAAACAATGTATTTTAATAAAGTAAATAATGAATTCAGTATATTAAAGAATTCTAGAAAAATTATGTGTGTATAAACTTTCTCAATACTTTTAAAAAGTATTCCAATTAAAAAGTATTCCAATTAAAAAAATTTAATCAAATTTCTAAAGAAATTATAAAATTATTCAGAAACTCTAAAATTTATATATAAAAATTTTGAAAAATTTTATGAAAATTTTGAGAAAAATTTGTACCAGGGCAATCGTGAACATTTTAAATGTTGGGTAAACAACGTTCGAAACTGCAATATAATTTTTAATAGCGCTTGATTTCATTATTAGCATTTACATGTTAGAAGTCATTTTGACGCTTATTTACGATAGGAATACACATAACGTGAATCATACGAGTATGCGTGAAATAAATTTTCTTATCGCGCGAGACATAAATAATCGGAATTATATCAATTTCTATAAAGATTACGCCAGCATGGACGCGAAGTCTGGGAAAAAGTTGTTATAAATAGAAAGCATTGTTTTGAAAAAAAATTTAAAAATGAGCATGATTAATAATTATAAGATAAGATTAGAACTCAAATAGTTCATAAAATTAAATAAATTTTAATTAATTCTTTGCATAACATTTTTTTTTAATCATTAATCGTTTTGAATACCTACCTTTAATAATGATGATATTTTATCGAAATAATAAACAAAAACCTCTTGACTGAAAATTTATTCTGCCTTTCTCTTATACATATGTATGATAAAATTTGCGTATCTTTTAACTCTACTCTATGTACTTGCTGTTGTTTACCACAGATACAGCTGAAATACTTCATAAAACGAAATGATTTGATGGCATTTCACTCAGGGATGGATTTGTATTTTTTTCTAGGATGGAAACGTAAAAAGTGAACATTTTTTTATGTATTTATGTCAATGTTTCGTGAACATTGCAATTTACTCATTAGAGCGAGAAGCACGTAATATTGCATCTCTCGTCCTGATGTAATCTGCAATTTTCACGAAACATTGGCATTTAACAATGTATCAAGCTATGAAGATAATCCGCGAACTGCTTCTTTGATATATTTGTTCAGTTTATATAGTGTTGTGAGAAGTGTTCCGCAAAACAATATAATACATTCGAATTTTCACTCGTATTAAAGAATATAGTGCCGAAGTTTATTAAAATACTTTTGAATGAACTTGCCAGTTTTATGTATGTACATATATACATATATAAAAATATTCACTTTTCTGTTCTGTGAAAAAGTTATACAATCAATATCCAGATCACAGTTGGATTCTTTATGACTGGCAAGTTCATTCAAAAATATTTTAATAAACTTCGACACTGTATTCTTTAATAGTGAACATTCGAGTGAAAATTCGAATGTATTATATTGCTTTGCGGACACCTCTCACAACACTATATAAACTGAACAAATATATCAAAGAAGCTACGCAGTTTGCGGATTATCTCCATGGCTTGATACATTGTTAAATGCCAACGTTTCATGAAAATTGCAGATTACATCAGGGCGAGGATGCAATATCACATTGCTTCTCGCTCTAATGAGTGAATTGCAATGTTCACGAAACGTTGGCATTTAATAATGTATCAAGCCATGGAGATAATCCGCAAATCGCATAGCTTCTTTGAAGAAAATATTCATGGAAAGTTTAAAAGAAGGAATTATAATTAAACAAGAAAATATGTGTAAAATCGATATTTCTAAAACGTGTCTTGTTTTAGAAGAAAATGCGCTCATTTAATTTGAAATGAATTTTAACAAAGAAAATTATTTTATTTTTCTGTATGGTCATACTTTTATATTAAAAACGATACCGAATATATTCTGCCACGTGGAATACACACGTGCATTTATATGGATTCTAGTACATATAGACCTTTACGTGGATCAGTACGCTTATTAACATGGCAAGACTACTTGCCATGTCAATCTCATATTCGAGACTGACTTTTGACGCGTCGTACAAATCTTACAAGCGTCACGGATCAACGTTGGACGGTAATGCAACTCCACGATGGGGTGAGCTGTAAAGAGATATGTCTGCATTATAAGGGGAATGAGTCAAGATATCTCTACACTTCAAGTGGAATAATAATCTAGACGGAAACATTTTAGACTGATTAAAAACTGCCTGAATTGATTTTACAGAGACTTTTCATTTATAGAATATTATTCTGTTCATATTATTCTGTTAATTATTCTGTTTCATGTTCCATTCCAATTAAATAATCAATGAAAGAAAAATCAGGTTTCATGTTGAAAGTATTCTAGTATATCTCTTCGAGATTTCTTTTTGGCTAATAAAAAAACTCACCTGTTTTTCGTGAAAAATAAAATTTCAAACCAATCTATTTTTCTCTCGAAATTCGGTATCACAGTTGTAAATCGTCAATGGAATTTTTTTCCAAGCTACTGCTTCGTGAAATCAAGGTTGATGACCTAGCGGTTGTCTCGAACAACCCTCGAGTTTTGTGCAACACATCTACGAGACATCGTCGAGGCACGAACAGAACTAGATAAGGGGAGAAGAGGGCGTGTGTTGGGGGTGCGGGTGGTTTTGCGGGGGTCGAGATGACGCTGTGGGGTAACTCACGCGTTGACGTTCGCCCGAGCAGAGGGTAGCTCGCGTGGGCATCGAAAGAAGAATGCATGATAGGGTGAAAGAGAGAGAGAGAGAGAGAGAGAGAGAGAGAGAGAGGCAGGGGAGAAGAATAAAGACAAAGAGGTGAACCGGGATGTTTGGACTGCTTGGGATGCACTACGGTTATGGTTTTGTACTATTGAACTATTGAACTCTGCAGTGTTTTACAGATCATTAGATTGTATAGAACGTCCGACTGTACAATTACTTATATAAACGCGAATTATTTTATAATTATATTAATTTTAA
>Ga0157363_1006161_pt1 | contig 11255 bp, 8 predicted proteins | sample AttsexASBM1_FD_111477 | JGI IMG/M metagenome (GOLD analysis project Ga0157363, IMG submission 111477) | Fungus gardens microbial communities from leaf cutter ant in Ribeirão Preto, State of São Paulo, Brazil - Atta sexdens ASBM1 | ecosystem: Host-associated > Fungi > Mycelium > Unclassified ...
TATCTAAAAATGTAATTAGATACAATTTAAAAATTTTGTTGATGATCAAAATAATAATGTAGAAAATAACTGGCTAGAATGTCAAAACTTTTTGCAGCATTCCTCGCAGCATTATGTTTGAATATACTACATAATAATTTTAGCAGTCCAACAAAATTATTTTCAGTATCTGTATTTATCTCAATTTTTAGATACTTTAGCAAAATCGTTCTCTCCATGCACGAACAATTTCTACATTTATAAATATATTTTGTAGCTATAAGAACGGAGAAGAAAGATTTTATTTAAAATATTTATAAAAGCGAAAGCGAAAAGTAATTACTTGTGTCATCACGAAAAGCGACATTCATATTGTAATTTACTATTATAGAATTAACGTTACACTTATACAGAAGCGGCAAACAAAATAATTACATTTGTGATAACGTCTTAACGCGATTAATCGTTTAAATAAAGTTATTTCGGATAGGTATCATTGACCTCCGGTCATTGTTTGCAAGGAAAGAAGTTATTTGCCAGTCTTGCAACGTTATTGCCGTTGAACGACGGGTTACCTATGGTCCTTTGATTGTTCTCCGAAATGAAACGTATTGATTACCCGTCCTCAATGAGCAGCGGGCTCTTCTATCTGCAGCCGACGCATCTGCCTCACTTGGTTCCTTTCTTCATTCGATGACGACGATGACTTGTCATCTTCTGACAGAAAAAAGTAGGAGTGAAGGGACGAGAAGAGTAGGGGAGAATGATATCCTCGTCTCGAATGGCCTGTTCGCCCTTGATGTCGCCGCGATGAACGAAACGATCGACGGGGAATAATCATGCACCGATGATCTTGAATGCCTCCGATGACAATGAGGCGTCGACCCGACTCGATCACAACTCGTTTATGTCCGCATTATCGATTTCAGAAAGGTCGACAAAAGATTCTTAATTATGATACTGTAGATATGCGTCATAAACATTACACTATCGTTGCTCCATCATTTACTCGTGATAATTGCGAGAATGAACGAGTTGTGGAAAATAAAGCTGAAGGCATTGCACTTTATGCCAGAATCCCTTCACTTCTAAATTTATATCAAGCTGATTAAAATAAATATACATTATCACAAATGAATTAAAATTATTTCTTTGAGTAAAATTCTTCTTTACATTAAAAATCGAATTAAGAAAAAGACGAGTTTTCTCTTGAGTCATTAGGTCCGGTTTTTAGCTAAACTAGCATACTCTTTTTGTACTTAAAGTGAAATACTTCGATGGTTGAAATTTCAGATGCGAGAGAGAAAGAGAGAGAGAGAGAGAGAGAGAGAGAGAAAGAGAGAGAGAGAGAGAGAGAGAGAGAGAGAGTTTCAGTGCAGTCTAGTAAGGCAATAAATCTATACAGATACGTATTTACATCTTCTTTTTATCAATAAATGCACACATTTAGCATATAATTTACATGTATTATAAAAATAAAAGTATTTATCGATAAAAATAAGGCATAAAAGAATAAAGATGATAGTTTTCAAATTATATACAAAATCAACATATATAATATATAAAATTGTAAAAAAGAATTTATAACTGCGTGCTCACGTACAGAATTTTATATGGACGAACAAGAGGACGAGCGAAAAAGAGTTAATTCGTCAGCCACTTCGTATTTTAGCGGAATGCGGCAACTGGATCGAATAGACGAATCGCGGGGCTATTAGAACGTCTGCCGTGAGGACGGGCTGAGGGATTGCTTCGACAGAGCGATTACAGTGGTCGACGTGTTCGAATGGAAAAAAGGGGGAGAAAGAAAGAAAAAAATCAGCGATACCAAACAACGGGTCGAGTCTACGTAGAGAGGCTGCTGGTGGGGTCGCGTTTTTCCGGGGTGAACTAATAGACTCCCGCCCGCTGAACTCCGCGTGCACCCTCTCTCACCCACTCTTCCTCTCTCCCTCTCTCTCTCTCTCTCTCTCTCTCTCTCCTTCTCACTTTTCCTGCCTCCCTTGCTCTCACGCTCTCAAATAAAAGTTTGCCGTGACCCACCATCACGACACCTGTTGAACCGTTGGCCAGAGCTGGTTTTCCGGCCAAAAAAATCGGCAATTAGCGTATGAAGTCTGTCCATCAAGGCCGGCTGAAAAAGAGTTACGACGACAAAGAGAGAAAGAAGGAGAAAGCGTCGAGCGCGAGAGCGAGAAAGGAAGGAGCATCGGAAGGATGAAATGCGAGACTGAAAGCCGTTCATCGCGAGATCCAATCACTCGTTCATATTGACGCGTGTCTCATAAGTCAAAAAAAAATATTTGACAGCGAAGTAGACCGTACATATAAATTTGCGTCGCATGATATTTACGTGCTATCCGTTTATGCGTGAATGAAGAATGATATTACGAATTTGATAATTCATCGCGACCCACAGTAATCCTTAACGATACATTGCTCGACGAAATACTTTGACATCGAGGCAAAACAGACAAAAAACCAACAATAACTGGAATACGTAAATAAAATGTAAAACTGATGGAAAATAAATCGCTAGAAAAGGAAAAAAAATGATCGAGCGAACTATCGAAAGTAATATAAGTATGATAAATGTCACAAGAGGGATTATTACAAACTATAAACAAAATAAAAATACTTTTGGTTTGTAAGGGTTTATAAATTGTGATTAAACAGGAATCGCATTCGGGAAAGATAACAGCCGGCAGTTTGCGAAACTGCAACGACGCGGTGTATTCGACGAGCAGTAAATTCGCGAGCGTCCGCAATTTGGCGCGATCTATAGACACCGCTATCTGCATAAGGGACACTGCAGTCTGATTATGCATTCGGCTGGCGCATAAGAGCGAGTGGAAGGGAAGAGCCGACGGTGATTGACGGTTGACAGGATTGACTGACGGGCAGACGCGACCCAAAGGATTGACGAATGGCTCTCGGTGGCCAAGCGAGCTTTCTAGCCGCAACTCGGTCCAACGGTCCGCAGGAAATACATCACGATCCGCGTCAGGTGCACGTCGATCTCCCATTGTACATACCGGCCGTGTCGTTATCTGTTTATCGCAAGTGTCCACGCTGGATCACGCAATTCCCAACCATTCCGCGTTTACCCGCAACGCGCAGATACAGAAGCGCGCTATACTTGTTCCGTGTTTATTTTACTGACCGATTGCGTGGTGACCAAAACAACGGCGTATATTATAGAGTACAATAAAACGATCTATCGAACGACCTGATCGTCTATCGTCAAAAAATATTTGAAAAATATCTGACATATTATGCGTTTTCGCGATGTTTGTAGAAATTTTTATTTTATTGTTACAAAAATCTTTTGAATATAAATAACTTTTGAATAAAAATAATATCGAATATAATTAATATAAAACTTAATTGTTTAAAGTAATATCGTAGAATTTTAAATAAAGAATTAAAAATGTGTGGAAGATATGGCTTCCGGTTATTAACTAAAAGAAGGGAAAATAAAATTATATGATAAAATCACGATGATATTCTTTAAATTTTTTCAATAAATTTTTTCAATAGTAACAGTTTTTATACAACAATACAGTTCCTACTTTGCGATACTCGAGACGATTATACGTGTTGGAATTACAAGTAGTATCGATCTTTCGGTCGAATGGTCTTCGACATACGAATATCTATTCGCCGAGCAACGTGAGAGAACCAATCGTCGTACGTTCGCAGCCACGACGGCGATTCGCCAAGAACGGAGGTCGAAATGGAAATTTACGAGGCAGATTCCAGGATAAATGCTGCAGCGTACCGAACAGCTTTTAGGGCAATGGGTCGTGCGTTCTTTCAGAGTGGGAATCGGTCGTGCCCGCATTTTACGATTAACGTAGTGTTCTTTCGACTCCTTCGATGCGTTCCTTTCGCGGACTCTATGTGGTAGCCAGACCGCTACTACATACATCGCGGAAAATAAGTACATATATACTCTTCATTTTTTCGCCGCCGCAATTTCAGGACACCACTGCGCAAAGGTCGAATGTCATATGTGATCGATGGAACGAGCTGTTTAGCAGAATGCCATATTATTTCGTCACATCGGTGAACAGAAGCTTCCGTATTTCATTTCCCGATCGCGCCGTAACTTTGCTTGTTTTCCAGTTAAACCATCGACACCGTTACACATAGTAAGATAAATGCTCGATCTAAATCAGTAACTGAAATGCGAGACCATGCACCATATTTAATACGTTACGCGAGAAAATATGCGGTAAATAAATATTGTCCAATGAAATCATTGGATAAATTTTATATTTTGATAAAAAATTCTTACATTGCAAAATCAATATTAGAGATTATATACATAATAATATAAAATTTGATATTATTTTATATAACTTCACAATTGTTATCAATATATAAATATATTCAAAATATATTACGTTGTAACGGAATAATTTTTAATATAAGAGTTATTTGAAAAACTAGAATCAAACAATATTAAATGACATAAATAATAATATATCATAAATAATACTCTTAAGTGCAATAAAAAGCTATGTTTATGTTTTAAATTTCTTAATATATACATATATACATATTAAATTGATACAAAGTATAAAATATTTTTGTAAATATGACACTTGAACATATGGTTTTACAATTCGAAGTGTCACACTTTTGGTGATTCCTTGGTATTTGATTTACGTTCTTCAATCATCAACAATGCGATTTCTCACGCATTGTAAGTCTTTACAAGAAGAATTATAAGGCGTCACAATACCTCGCGAAGGCTCTTCCCAAGAAGTAGCGCGTTCACGTCTCGCGTACGTGTTTACTCGTGCGTGTGCACAACGAGCGACAGCGAAGGATCCATCCACCCCTTCCGCGACCCTTCCGTATTTCCCCCAGCTACCCTCAGGACCTGCGGCGCGCCGGAAGGTGAGGAGCGCGGCGGGGCCGTACGGGGAAGTATGTTTATTGCTCGAAGCTATCTCTTCTGGCGAGGGTGGCTGCCGCGTCACACGGGGTCATTTTCATAATTCGGCCGTTCGTATTCTCCGCGGCCGCGCGGCCCGAATCGAACAACAGCACGAGGCGGAGGCCGCGAGAACGCTTCTCGTTCTCGAAGTCTCTCTCTCTCTCTCTCTCGTTCGCTCTCTCATCGCCAGTCTTCCTCTTACCCTTCTTCTACAACCACCTTCATACCCTTCGCCTCCGTCTTTTCAGACCTTTGCCTCTCTCTCTGGTTGACTGCCTATCCTCTCCTCTGCCTCCCCCTTTAGCACCCACGAGCCTTCCTGTCGTTATCTAGTGCCGTCTTGATGCAACACCTTTCTTCCTCTTCTTCTTAGCTCTTTGTCCTTTTCCCTGCACGTTTCTACTGCCCGGTCTGCACTTCTCCTATCTTCTGTCTGAATTCTTTCCCTCTCTCGTATCACTGCAATTGTCCTCGGTCTCTCTGCGTAGCGACTATAACACCGCGTCTCAGTAGATGGCCTCGTATTGATGCGACACCTTTCTTCCGTGCTGCCATCCTTTCCTCTTTCTAAACTCACGAACCTTCACGCTTCTCTCATCTCCTTTTCTCCCTTTCCCAACCTGTTCATATTTTGACATTGCGGTTGCAAGCTTTGCTTCTCGATATACAATCGGGTTTGTGACGTATACATCTCTCTTTTTCCTTCTGGTTCGTTTGCGCGACCAGGGAGGCAAAGGAACGAAGTGGGAGAGATGAGGGCTGGCTCTCAGCATGGCGTCAGTGTCTCCGCTGATCTATTGCTCCCTGTATACTGGATCGATGCGGACCAATCAACCGCTACCAGTCGACCATGTCGTCCCCGATGACCGGAAGAAGAAACGCCTCTTCAGTTCCTTGAGCACGAGAGTTTTGTCTTCGAACCTTCCGATATTTGACGCTTTCGGACGCGACTTGCTTCACATTTTACGACTGAAGTTGGATGATTTACACTACCGTTGTCTATATTTGGATCAGACTTTTATTCCTTATTTCTCTCACTTTTGTCGATACGGGAGATAACAGGAAAGGATTAAGCGCGGCATGCAATAAGTTGAAGTTTCGAGGACGTATATGTTAGAAATATCTGCCGTACTTAGGAAGTTTCTTTGTTTTCGTCGGCGGAAAACCTGTTTGGAATTCGATACAGCAGCCGAATACTTTATGTCTTTCGAGCGATGCCTTTAACCTGCGGTGTATCACGTCATGAATTTTCTCTCGTGAAAGGACTTCATAAAATTCTGAAGAATCCGTTTAACCGACTGTTTGTTCTCTTGTCGAGTAATCAGAATATTTATAATTCTATTATAAAAGATGTAACTGATAAAAGAATATCATTTTTCGAATATTAAATAATCCTTGATTTGCATTATCCAATAAAGCGAATTCAGACATGCGTATTCTTTTAGACTCTGTTCGCTTTCAATAATTTCATCGTATAAGATCGGATAGATAATTTGGATTTATGATGCATTTCAGTGAAGATAATAACATAAGTAATGGAGATTGTTCCAAAACTAATTGAGATATGCACTTTGGTATCACGATCAAAGTCCTTGTAGCACTTTAAAATCGGGAACGAGAAATACTATCTTTAGAGAAAAAGTGGTAATGTGGACATCAGTTTAATTTGTTTCTTATTTTTTAATTAAATTCGCGAGTCAATAATTTATCACAAATAATAATTTATTGATCTAAGTTCATAAAACACATTTATTGATCTAAAACACATTTGGAAGAATTTAAACCACAAAATAGGAAAAATTGTTTAAATAAAAAAACATGATATGATTTAAATGTGATAATACAGTGCCCCTTTCTTATATTTTTATAGAATCTGATTTCTTCAAGTCTATTTGATTTTCCCATAAAGTCTAAACAGCAATACAAACAAATTTTTAAATATATTGAAGTATTATCAGATTTAGAAGTTTCTTTTCATGAACACATTCTCTTAATAATACTTTTGCGTTAATTCTGTCTTATTAAATGTTTAAATCCCCCCTCCCTCCCCCAACTTCTTCGCTGCGCAGATACTTTTTAAGACTTCTTAAAATCATTTTAAAAATAATTAAAAATTTTTAATAAAAAAACAACGCTCTGTAATGTTTATCGTTAAAAATCCTAGAACTTATTATCATTTGTTAAAGAATCCAATACAGGAACACAGAAAGATCGATTTGGTGAAGTCTAAAAGACTTTAACCAGATATACAGATCTGAAAATAAATTTTGATGGACCATCAAAATAATAATATAGAACACCCAAGCTAATTGTTAGAATATCAAAATTTTTTGCAGCATTGTTTATCTTGAGTTTTCTATACAAATATTATTATTATTTTGATGGTTCAATAAAATTATTTTCAGATTTGTATCTAACTAAGTTTTCAGGTATTTCAACAAAATCATTATTTCCGTGTAATAAAGTTTACATTTAATTATGTTTCAGTGAAAATATAGTTATTCAAACTTACTTGCTTTCTTAAAATAGAAGAACAGCAACTTAGGAATTAATTTAGGGTATAAACTTGTTATTTACAAACTTTAAACCACGTTAAACCTGACATTGAAAATCATACGAAAAAACTTTGATATAATAATAGATAAAGTACATAATAAATAACTATCACAACGTAATAGATAAACATCAACTATCAACAAAAAAATCGACACAGTCATGGCGACAATTATTTCATAATTTCGAAACTTATTTAAGAACAAGTTAAAAACCTTTTTAAAAGTTAGGTATTAATTATAAAAAAATTTAATAAAGTCCATATTAACAGAAAGGGCCCACCTTTTCTCTACTTAACCGATTAGTAATCGTTTTTGTAACGATGTGACACAATTAATGCAATAAATGAGATTTACTTTTTTTAACATCCAGTAGTAACAGAGGTATAATATATATTTTAATTGCAATCGATAATATTGTAAGCAGCCGGCGTAAAAAAGAATGGCATGTGGTCGGCATCGCTTATCGCCAAGTTGATAAACAATCCTATAGTGGTAATCCCGCGGTTTTTTCTTACTACGGGAAGAACCTGCAACGCCTCTGAGTCACACGCATGGTGAGATTATCCGTTCGCGCCCTCTCTATATGACATACCGACGGTACTTAGCAGGTGCGACATGAGATACGACGTTGTCGTAAGTAACGACTGGGCTCGCGCTGAGGAGAAGTTAACGGTCGCGCAAGTCGAACCGGCCGGTGACGATCTCTCTGAAGACGCGAGTTCGCCAGGCAACGCTACTACAGAGAGAAATCTTGTGTGCGCGGAAATGTTCTGACAGGAAAATACAAATCAATTTGTTATATGCGTCAAGGCGTTCCGTAAATTATATGATGCAATTTCATCGTAGTCCACTCGATAGTCTGTTAATCTTCTCATATATCGCAATAAATATATATTTGAACGTGTACACGCACTTTATTTAACACTTTAATCTATATAACTGCTATATCATATTTCATGTTAAAAATTAAAGAACGATATAAAGAAATAGTTTTGAATCGAATTTTAGTCAAGGAAAAATCGACCTTTTTAATTCGATTTGTCTATTTTAAAAAAACCTTATACTTTCTAATATGTATTACGAGCAACATCCGAAGTACAAATAACATAGACATCTAAAATTACAACAATTCGCGACTTAAAAGAGAGAGAGAAAGAGGGGGGAGGGGGGAGGGGGGGGGAGTAGAGATAGAATGAGAAGAGAAAGACCCTAGCGCTATATTAACCCTAATGGCTCGCGTGGATATAAAGCACATCCCGCGCATATACTAACTCGTTATTATTGCCGCATAAATAACGCGATAATCCTGCCGTGGCGATGGAAGTACGAGGGTTTGGCTGAAGCTGCCACGGAAGCTGCCTTCATAGCAACCCCCTGTCAGCAAACCAGCCAGTAGGAACGAAGGATTTTGCAGAATGATACTCGACTCTCTCTCACTCGAAAAGGCTGACTAGCTTAACGAACTTTGGTATTACGCGCTACGCGATCTTCACCTGTATACCAACGTATATGAGAACTATATGCATTAAACACACTTTCAACACGATTCTCTTCTTTTGTAAGATGAAGTGAAATAACAATCATATTATCCTCTATGTTGATTATAGTCTTGATGATCTTTTCTTAGCAAAAATTTGTAATTTATTAAGTTGTTTGCAGAGTCAGTTTCACATTTACAAACTAACGTTTTGTCTTTTACATCTAAGATAATTTTTTTTTCTCCAAGAAATAATGTACGCGCGAGAATAATCGATAATTGACGCATGTCATAACTGATAAAGCCGAAATTATCAATATGAAGAGTTAAAAGCGTCCAGAGTGCTTTCATCCGTTAGAATAATTACGGCGACGAAATTCGCGATTGCACGTCGGGGAGAAAGTCAGGCCGCGCTTTAAGCTTTCGCGGCGTTTTCTTGATATCGCCACAATAAAAGGCAAGTTGGACGTTGGAGCAAAGACAGCGAGCAAATGGGAAGGAAGCAGGAGAAGGAAGGAAACGAGACACGAAGAGAGAGAAAGAGAAAGATAGAGAGAGAGAAACGCTACGTCGAGGGATGCTGGAGGGTTTGTTGGAGACTCTGCCTTAGCTGGCAGGGCGTGCGTCAATAAGCGTCCATCAGCCGTAATGGCAGTGAGCGCCACCTCGGATGCATTTAGATGGCTGTTTAGCCCCGGTTGTCTCGGTGTGGCCTGAAATCTCCTCCCTCGCAACCCCTCACCGCTGCCAGTCGAGTCTCAACTGTTGTACAACCCCGTAAGATCCAACGCCGACGCCACCACTCAGCCACCATCTTTTGTAGCTAGAGCTACCGAGCGCACCCGAGTAATTAGACAGGCCGGTACCATTTCACTGGTCCTTTTAATTAATTTGTATAAATTCTGGAGTAAAGACACCATTCTGCACCCTGACCTACCTGCATTCTTACAATGAGAATCTCGTCTTTGACGCTAACCGATGAAATCGTTTCACCTTGTATTCATAGAACTATGAGACGAAGAAGAGACAATTACGGTTTTCTTTATTGATAGTAATATTGATAATAAGAAGTGACTGCTAAAGTTATCACATATGTGATCATGCTTCTTAATCTCTATGTCAATGCATGCTATGTGCTTATATCAAAATTTAAATAGAAAAATATTTTATGCAAATTTTTATAACGCCTCAAAAATTTCATCCTTTGAACAACAAAATCGCATTAATAGGAAGATTAATTCGGAATTGGAAAAAAATTTATTTATCAACATAATAAAGCAATTTTGATCATTTTAATCGCGTCTAATATGTATACTTAGTTGTTTTTAATGTTGTAAATATTTTAAACAAAAAAAAGATTTATCAAACCTACTCTTAAAATTCGCGCAAAAAACACGCTTCAAAATTTAAATACGCAAGCGCATTTTTAATATCAGAACTCATGCAAGTTAAAGTTTATAGCACAGTTCATAGCGTCTGAATTTGTATGCCATTCGCGCGCTTATTTGGCACCTCTCCGACTTTTTTCGCTTCTATTTACAACCCGCGGTTTTATGCCGAACAGCGATCATTCCATCCGCCTCCATAATCTAGCATCGTTCCAAGTACGACAAATACGACAATCCACGCCTGCCTGCCACAGGGAACGAACTCAGTCCGCTATCTGGTCCTTGTATATACCAGCGTGTTTTGAATGGTTCTCTTTTTCGTTCATATGTCAGCGTGCTGTATATCGCCGAACCCGATGGAACGTCCAGACCGCCGCAATCGTCTTCTCTGCCTACACTCGCAATCAGAATGGTCGTAAAGTAGATATCGCGAACCGCCGAAAAACCGTCCCGAAAGCGAGAATTCGGCCTCGTCCTGGTGTATGCTTTTGCACATGCGGTATATGCAAAAAAGCCGGTCGAGAGGACTGCAGGATCGCCGTTGAGCTCGGGCTCGAGGATTAAGGACATTATTAACGGGCGTACCATGGACCGACATACTTACGTCCGCTCGGAATGCCCCGCGATAAATACAGCGGTGGCTGCCGAGCGACGGGTACGGGGAGGAAGGGGATTGGCGTTTAAATAAAATCAGCATTTTATGTTACGAGGGCCGTCCTTCGATCGAGGCGGAGCACGCCCGCGTACACGTTACGCTAGCCGCAACAACGACCGTCCGTCTGTCCAGCCGCGACGACGTGCTTAATGGTAATGATCCCTAGTCCGAACCTAATGGTATTTACATTTACTAGAAGTCAACGGCCGATTTGGAGAGTAGATGAAAACACAATTATAAATCACGTCGGACA
>Ga0157363_1006162_pt1 | contig 11255 bp, 7 predicted proteins | sample AttsexASBM1_FD_111477 | JGI IMG/M metagenome (GOLD analysis project Ga0157363, IMG submission 111477) | Fungus gardens microbial communities from leaf cutter ant in Ribeirão Preto, State of São Paulo, Brazil - Atta sexdens ASBM1 | ecosystem: Host-associated > Fungi > Mycelium > Unclassified ...
GTGTGGTTTTGTGTGTGTGTGTGTGTGTGTGTGTGTGTGTGTGTGTGTGTGTGTGTGTGTGTGTGTGTGTGTGTGTGTGTGTGTTTGCTTGAATATGAATATATATTTTATATTCCAAATATATTTTATATTCTAAAATGTTGATAATTTGATCAAGATTTGATATTAGAAAAAAATTTTAAACTTCTAAGATAACATTTCTTAAAGCATGTATTTTTTTTCATGAATGAAAGAGTCCTGAATATTTTAAACCTTATAGATTTTTTTTTTAATTATACGCGAAATGATAAATTCACATGATGTGCTAAAAAAGATTATATTTTATTATCAAAAAATCATAAAAAATATACCTTGAGAATATTGTTATTGTTGTGTATTTTATTATAGATTTGATCCGCACAAAGAACTTGCACTTGATGATTTGAATACATCGTTTAAAAATTTCTTTATGCAATATTCTGATAACGTTTCTCAATTAAAAAATAAATGCGCGAATACCTGCATGATAATTAATGATGACAATAAACAATGATTTAATAAGCAATATTTATCATCGAAGAGCACCGTATCTCTCCGATGATAAACTTTAAACGTCAATGTGACTTATCTTAGGTTCGTCGTCAATTCTGTCAGTAATGCTGGAGCGTGGATAGTGAATTAACAAGCTCTTAGAAGAGTGCAAATCAAGTACGACGGAAGTATTAAAAATCTCGTTCGAAAATGTGGTCATTAATGTTCGTGACAATTTTGGCATTAAGTAGAGCTATGTCGGAGACAATTAACCTACCGAATAACGTATGTTAAGTACTATTATTTCTATTATATAATCTCTTTTATATTCATGATCATGTATATGTACTCATATAAATTGATAATTTTACGCTATTACATATTTCCTCTGAAATATATAATATAAACATATATAATATAAAAGACTTTTTTGCTTTATGTTCATTGTAAACTTTAAATGAATCCATAGATCAATATTTGAAAGAATCTTTATACATTAAAAGCCTTTATTTTTATTTGTTTTTTGTTAAATTGTTTTGCATTTATATTTTAATTTCCCGAAATTAAGAAAATTAAACTAATGATATTAATCAATTAAAATATATTTTTATATAAATTAATATTTATACAAAAATACGATACATTTCCGTAGACAGATGGACGAAACTATGTAAGTGCAGTATAAATTAATACTGATTGTTTTAAACGGAGTTAACGATGACAACAACTTTAGAAAAAAATGGAAAATTTTTAAATGGAAGTTTTAATTTTTAGAAAGATATATAAATGAATTCAAAATTGGATTAATTATAATTCCATGTTTACTCCGTTTATACTGTTTTTAATTAAATTTAAATTTGTAATTTGTATCTTTATGCGACTGATGAAGACCATGTAAAGTCGAAACTAGTTTCGCTTATCTCTAATATACATTACACATTAATTTTAATCAATATCATATAACATTTTAATTTATTCGCTCGTCTTTGGTCGATTTTTCATTATATTTTATATTGTATTTCAACGCGCGAGTTATTATTATTTATATTTATACAAATGAGATTTGGTATTTATCCACTTTGGTATTTATCCACATTGATTATCTTTTTTACAGGTACAAAATATCATATCAACCAGAATTTTTAAAATTATCATTCTGTTTTAATTAAAATTGAGATATTGTGTATTGATTATATTACGTTTGATTAAAAAAATAAAATATAACAAGCATATAAAATTAAATAAAATCAGATTCATGCATAATGTATGTGTATTCGATCGCGTAAAAATCATAAAATTTTTGAATGCAAGTCATAAAGCAATTATAAAGGTAGATTGATTCTACCGATTGACAATTGTCCTCGACCTCGTGTCCCATTTATAATCTACGTTGATCAAATGCAACTAAAATGTTACTTGAATTTAAAGTCTTTTAAAAATATTTTACATATAAACTTATTTTACATATAAACTATTTAAAGTGCATTAAATTTTTATCATAATTTTAATTAAAAATTTTAATTAAACTTGAAATAATCTTTTTAATTAATTAAAAAAATTATTTCAAGTTTAATTAAAATTTTTAATAAAGTTTAAACCTATGCATTTAAATTATATATAACGTAGGATGTTTTGATAAAAAATAAAAAATTGATACATACAATACAATTACATGTACATGTACATATTTAAAATTATTTACGTTTATTGCGAGAAGTAATAGAAAGATATTCCACTTATGATATTCTGCTGCATTACATGTTTCTATGAAAACGGATAAATTTATCTTTATGATTAACTTATCAGAGTCATAATAATGGCATGGCCTGAGCAAAGTTAGAAAACGAGAAAGACATAGAGAATTCACAATATCAATTGACAATAACAGACCTCAAATGATATTTTAATTATAATTTGCTAATCGGTTTCTAAAGATGTAACGAAAATTATAAATTTATAATATCTGTATCAATAATTTGAAAGCACGTACATTTGTAGTGTATGATAGAATATATACATATATGTGCTATAAAAATGCGTAGTGTGCTATAAAAATTAATTAATAAACTAAGCTTCTTCTTTAAGGTGTTTTTATCATTTTTTTATATGTATTATGGAACTTTTCGTATACAATATAATATAAGGTTCTAAAAATTAAATGATTGATCGACAAATTTATCATTCAATTCTTGATATATCCCGACGAGAAAGAACATTATAATCTTAATTTATGTCGTTCGTAGCAACGACTTTGCAAAACAATGTTCGCTTTATTCTATCAGTAGATCCGTCGCGTATTGTGTAAAGATTGCATGGTCGGATTTACGCTTGTTTTATATGTATGGTGTATATACATGATATGTTCATTTAAAAGAAAAAATTTATATTTCTATTCGTTTTTTAAAAAAGTCAAGTATTACTCCATTTATCTTTTATATGAGTAATCAAAATCAAAAAGACGTTTTACTTTAATGTTGAATAACTTAGTAAAAAAAAATTATACGAGTACGTAAATTAAAGATAAATATTCACTCTTTCGAAAGTGGTAAACTGCTTTTGTGTAATTTTTTTCACGCCATGAAACTTTGCAAAGTTTGTAAAAAATTTTCAGATTTGATAGATCTTCATTTGTATTTATATAGTTCCATAAAAGAAACAATCAGATTGTTTAAACTACCAATTTGAAAATGTATAAGAGACTTCAATTTCAAAATGATTTAAAAAATTTTAAATTATTTCATTATGATCACTTTTTTATGAAGTTCTTTTGAAAATTACCTGTTTTCGAAAGTCAGAATAAGTGAGTTCTTAATTTTTTGACATAGCATGATAAATGAGCCCAATAAGGATTTCTCAAGTATATCATTGTGATTCTCCTAATACAAATATAATAAAATATACAAATATAATAAAATATTGTACAATAGTGATAGAATTAAACGATATTTTAGAAATTATTATCAGCATCATATTATTACTTTTTATAAAATTATTATAGCAGGAATGTAGAATAAATTATTACAGGAATGGCAATACAGTTTCCATGTCGATTATGAGAACAATCAGTTTTTATTGGATGGGAAATCCTTTCAATACATTTCCGGTAGTTTTCATTATTTTCGAACGCCTAGACAATATTGGAGAGATCGTTTAAGAAAAATACGAGCCGCGGGACTTAATGCTATTTCAACGTAAGTTGAATTTTGTAATTTCGCAATTTATATGATAAATACAAGGAAATCATCGTCGTCAGGAAATTAAACGTAATAGATTGCACGTAATAGATCTTTTATTTGTTTATTAAATTTAAAATAATAATACGTTTCGTTGATTTCATAATCAACAAATAATAACGAAATAATTTATCCTTTATCTATCGTCGCGATGTATAGTTATGTTGAATGGAGCCTTCACGAACCGGAACCAGGTCAATTTAACTGGACCGGCGATGCAGATTTAGTAAATTTCTTAAATATTGCGCAAGAGGAAGACTTGCTTGTATTGTTGCGACCGGGTCCTTATATCTGCGCTGAAAGAGACATGGTAAATATATAGGTATATTAATTGTTCAATACAAAGTCATTGGAATAAATTATCTTTATCTTATCTTATCTTATATTAGATAGATAATTATCTTATCTTTCTAATCTATATTTTTTTCTATTCTAATCTTATTTTATATTAGAGAGATAATTATCTTATCTTTCTAATCTATTCTTCCACATCTGAGATGAAACTTAAAAATTTACCTTTTTATCCTTTTTCCCAGATACTATTTAGAAAACATATTATTCTACAATCTTGATAATTCTAACATATCTACTTTTAGGGTGGTTTACCGTATTGGTTGCTTCGCGAAGTACCAAATATAAATTTGCGTACGAAAGATGCAGGTAAGATGTAATTTCGCTAAATTGTGCCTTGTATAAAAATATGCTTTAAGTTTTGAAAAACATTTTGCGATTTTTTGTGTCATAGTAAATTTGTGAAAAAAATAGGAAATTTGTAGATATATTATTATATTTATTATGATTTTAAATATAGAAAATGTAAAAATAGTTTATAATATATATTTTTTCACAAGTATTTTTATAATATATATAAATTCATATTTAGGAAGAATCAATAATAACAATAAGGTTTATATGTGTTTATAAATACAAAGAGAAAATTAGGCTCCTTTTAGCATCGTTTGCTTACATCATTTTTGCCGACAATTTATTTGCGCACAAAAATTATTGTCAGCTCGATTTTATGTGCAATAATACAAGCAAGTAAGCAAATGTGACTTTGTTTCTGAAATTTTTATCTATGCGCAAAAGTGCATGTAGGTAATTAATCTGTAGGCAATAATTTTTGTGCGAACGAACTGTCGGCAAAAGTGATGTAGGCAAACGATGTTGTAGGCAATCGATTTGTAGGCAAACAGGGTCCTTCCAAATGTTGATATATGTAAGTTAGTATATGTAACAACTTTGAGGTATAAGAGAATAGAAATAATTCATCGTTAAAACGGTTTTTATTTTTAATTCCTTGTTTAGCATATGTATATCGAAATATGATTATGAGAAATTATTCTGAGAATTGTAAAAGAATCATTTTTCAGATAAATTTTTAAATATTTTTCAATTAAATATATTTTATTTCCGCGGAAATAAATATGCAATTGAGATAGCAATGATCCGCAACATTCATTAATAATAATTAACATCTCTTGTAGCAAGCATTACTTTCTTTTTTTACATCTTTTTATTATTAAAATACATTCAGAAAAAAAGACTTAATGACAACTGTACAGATGACATTATTAATGATGAACTTAATGATGAACTAAATTTTATAAGTAGAATTAATGTACATTGTACATTTTTGATACATGTACATATTTGATGTTTGTTGTAACTATAAAATAATTTATTCAATCATGTATATTAATTTTACATAATATAAAACTTATGTTACTACCACTATACTTTTTTTGACAATAAGTGTAGATATATTAATAAAATTTATAATATCACAACACCAAATTGAGAAATCAAACGTTATTATTTTTTTATTTTATAAAAATTCTGTTTTATAGAAATTTTTCTATTTCTACAGATTTTGTAAGATATGCCACATTGTATTTAAATGAGGTATTGAATAAAATACGGCCACTTTTAAGAGGTAATGGAGGACCGATAATTATGGTTCAGGTAATATTTATTTAAAATATTTATGGAGTTTTCCGAGGTAGTATTGTTCTACAGTATTATCGTTATTCTATGCTCTAACAATTTGATATTAGATTAATATTAATATCCACTAAAAATTATTTATTTCATTTATAAATAATAATAAAGTTGATAATAAGGAAAGCAGATTGAAAAGAAGTAAACATTAACATAGATATGCACTTAAATATTTTTACTTTAATATATCAATTATTAATTTTATTGTTTTCCTTTATTTTCACTTTTATTGTCACCTGTCATCCCAATATCAACCACGTTAATAGATAGAAAACGAATATGGAAGTTACTATGCTTGTGATACTGAGTACATGGACATGTTAAAAGAAATATTTGTTAAAAAAGTCGGTAATAAAGCTCTTTTGTATACAACCGACGGTGCATCCGCGTCTTTACTCCGATGCGGATTCATATCTGGGGCATATGCCACCGTCGACTTTGGAACGGCCAACAACGTAACCAATAGTTTTCTGTCTATGCGTCTTTATCAGCCAAGAGTAAGCGATATTGCTATTTAAGAAAAATCATGAATTATGTAATAAAATTAGGATGTTTCGATCAAGTTTGCAAATTGATATGTAGGGCCCATTGGTGAATTCTGAATTCTATCCAGGTTGGTTAACGCATTGGGGAGAACCCTTCCAGAGGATAAAAACAGAAGCTGTTGTAAAATCATTGGAAGAAATGCTTGCTCTAGGTGCTTCCGTTAACTTTTACATGTTTTATGGGGGTACAAACTTTGGTTTCACTTCTGGTTAGTAAATTTTTTGTTATAGTTTCACGAATTGGTAAGTCAAATTCCCGTAAAAATAATATTTGGAAAATTAATACCAATCACATTAATTATATGTACTTTATTCAACGTAATGATCATCGACAGGAGCTAATGGTGGGACAGGTATATACAGTCCACAATTGACTTCGTACGATTATGATGCTCCTTTGACCGAAGCCGGAGATCCGACACCTAAATACTTTGCTATAAGAGATGTTATTGGTCGTGTATGTTTGTGATTAGCTTTGTAATAATACGCTGTCGTATTTTCTATTTGACATTTCATATTTTACAAAAAGATTACTCTTTATCAGATGCAGAAAACAAAAATGCATAATAAATATTTCATATCTCTTTTGAGTAAGTCAAGTTCACGTGCGTGCGCTTTGAAATTACAGTATTTGCCATTGCCAAACATGTCTCTTCCGACTGCATCTCCAAAAGGTAATTACGGTCCAGTATTATTGGAACCGGTACTGAAATTGCTGGATACTCAATCTCCGTTTGTGGTGATCCGGGCAACTGGAGACCAGCCTAAAACCTTCGAGGCTCTTTCTGTGAATCAAGGATTTGTCCTTTATGAGACGAATTTACCACCTTCTATCTCGGATCCGGCTATATTGCAAGCAACGACAAAGGATAGAGCGTTGATTTATGTAGATAATCAACTACGCGGCATTTTGAGTCGCATAGATAAGATATTTACTATACCACTAGAAAGTCCTTACGGTCATCGTTTAAGTTTATTGGTGGAGAATCAAGGACGTTTGAATTTCGGCAATGAAATTAATGATTCCAAGGTATCAAGGAAATTGTTAAAATTGTTAGAATAATATGCGTACACAACGTAGTGATCTTTTTTTTTTAAATATTTGTTATTTATATATGTATGATAATATACTACATGATAATGTAGTACAGAATATACTGCATGATAATATACTAATATATGTTAATTCAATGAAAGCAAATGACATTTTAGCTTTAATTAAACATATGATAATTCTATGATATTGAATCTTTTTCATATCTGATTGTATCTCTAGGGGATATCAGATGTGAATATCAGTGGCATACCGTTAACCAATTGGAATATGACAGGATACACATTTTCCGACGTATCTTCTCTCCGGGACATAACAACCATACGCATTGACAGTGGGACTTTGAATAAGGGACCGGCATTTCTACGTGGAAAATTCACAATCGTCGGGCAACCGTTGGACACGTATCTAGATACCACTAGCTGGGGAAAAGGAGTAGCTTTTGTAAATGGTCACAATCTTGGGAGATATTGGCCATTAGTAGGTCCACAAATAACCTTGTATGTACCAGCTCCTTATCTTCGCGAAGGCGAGAATGAGTTGATCATATTGGAATTGGAATATGTGTCACAAACGAGAAAGATGAAGTTCCAATCCGTACCGAATTTGAGTACATCATAAATTTAATTCATAGCTTAGGTAGAAATATTATTGAGTTGTACGCTTCTTGCTTTTCATACAATGAAATATCACATTTTAAAATATCACATTTCTATACTTGTTTTACAAATAGTTTACTTATCCTTTTCTAGAGAACACATTTATTTTAAACACATGATTTGTACTCTCTCTTTCTTTTGAGTTATCTACTGCCACAACAATTCTTTTAAATCTTTTTAATTTATTTTTAAAAATAAACGCATAAAAAACATATAAGGAGTTTAGCGAGACATTTTCTACCTAATTATATAAAATAATAAGGAAAGAAAGGTAAAACAAATCTATCTGCTATCCTCTTCTATTGCCTCTTTAACAGAAGTAACAATTAATACTAACGTGATTTTATAAATTATGATATAACATATAAATATATAAAATTTTATTAAGTTTCATGCATGTTTCTTGTGATTATCAAAAAGTTAATATCTAAAGATAATAATTAAGAAATTATTTAATATTTAACAAAGTTATTGAATCACATAAGTATGGAAATTCTGTTTATCCGTTTATTATTTGACTTGTTTGTCATCTTTATATTTCGGAATTATTCGGTTAGGAAGGATGTAAATTGGCGTAGACAGACAGACAGACAGTCACCGGACGCGAAAGCGTCTAAGCACTGCTGGTCTTGTAATTCAATTTTAAAATAAAGACGGCTGTACAAGGCAATTTGATTACAATTACTTCAACAACGAGAAGTCTTATCTCGGGTGTGTCGACTATGAAATTGGCACTACACGCAATATTTAACAGTATGAATTATTCAATTACATACAATAAAGAAAAATTCTTATGCCTGTATTCATAGTTAGTGCTCATACTTATATTTAACGCTTCCTTAAATTTATCTTTAGATGTTCTGTAGTTCTGATGTTCTAATAAAATAATTTGTAGAGCATCTGAAGATAAATTTAAGTAAGCCTTAAATATAAGTCTGAATAGGAGCTATGAACGGGGGAATTAATTCTAATTTTTTTCTTAAGTAAACATTTGTACTTAAGGACATATTACATATTATATATATATATATATATATGTATTTTTCAACTAAATATACAAATTATGAAAAAGTTACTAATTTTTCTTTGATTATATTTGAAAGTAATACGAAAAGTTTGGCGACGATTTATATTTGGATTAAAAATTATTTCAATAAAACTGCGTGTTTTTAAAAAACAATTAAAATAACATGAGAAAATTTTTATTTAAACTATAAAACTGTATTATTAAATATGACCTTAATGAGAATTATTTTATATATAGAAGAATACCGAGAATGAAAATAAATATGGTTGTTGTTCTTTATTATCTAAAATATATTTTCGATATATTGGTATTCGACACAAATAAATTTTTTTAATGTAAATAAAAATTTTATAAATGGAGTATCATACTATGAAATCGACATTATACCGCGAGAAAATATTCTACGATAAAATAAATTAGAGGGAACACGTATATCTCATGAGAATGAAAGGATATCCTGTTTCCTTGAAGAAAAAGCGTATAACATTATAATTAGAGAATTATTAATTCGAGAAGAAATGTAGAATTTATATTAATTGGCCTGTCAACAGGTTTACTGTTTTGAGAATCCTTATCCGAATATCTAAGCTGAAAAAAGACTCGAGAACGTTTAGCAGCAGTTTACGGAAAAATCGATCAGTTTCGATAATACTACACCACTACACAGCAAAAATATACACATTGTTGCCTATGGTCGATGAAGAACCGATTTGTAAAGATCCTGCGAGACATTCAATAGCTTTAATATCCTCCCCGTTGACAAATGAGGGTTTCGCACGGCAGGACGTCCGATGGCCCGATGCCACACGACGAATTATCTCACCTCCTCTTTCGTACCAATGCTTCCGTAGGCGAATGCCATAGATAATAATGAGTATGATGACAAAGCACTATCACCTGATTCATAAGCTTTATCCATATAATAATCTGTCTCACGATCTAATGATATATACATAACGTATTTTTGTATAAATCTATAAACAAATGGATTTAGAGAAACGCACAATGTTATTATAAACTTAACGAAGAATATTTCCGTTGAATGCGAATTAGAAGATCGGTTATGGAAGCATCTCTTTTTGCAAGTCAGCTGACTAAGATTTATGGCATTTTAGATTTAAATCATCATTTACGCATGAATCATTTATGCCATTAATGAAATATAATTACGATAGATAAACTTATAGAATAGCCACTTTTTTCTCTCTTTGAGAATTTTATATGGTTTATAAAGAGATGTAAAATCAAATGATATGTTCTATAGATATGTTCTATATAACTTTATAAAGTTTCCGAAGTTACATAAAAAGATTCTCTAAGTATGATCTGATCTAATAACTGGATATTCTATAATTTTTATCATATGAAGCACATAATTTTTTATAAGAGAAATTATTAAACGAGTCTAAATCTTTTACGTGTCCTTTTCTTGCTACGCTATTTGTGAAACTTTTATTGTGTCCCCTTGTCGTAGGTAATGATTAGTACCAGACGGTAACAGTAGCATAATATAACGATATTATCTCAGAAATTGAAAGTCACACTGGATTATTAAAAAATAAATTAAAGGATGTTTAATTATATATATTTAAAAAACTCGAACACTTTTTATCTACGTATATTATCTTAAGATTTTGCGCCAGTTTTATACAGTTGACATTAATCAAATCTTTTTCGAGATAAAAAGGATTTTCTTTAAACAAAATTTTTTATGTGAATGATGTGGCCAGAAGTATATGGATAATGTAACATTCTTCTATTGATTTATTGCAATTTATAACAAGAATAATATTTTACAAGAATTCTGAGATATATTACACAAGCAATTGTAAAGCATTTTACGGCGATCAAACTCCGCCCTTTATGAAAAACGCCGCCTTTGACATGCGCCGAAGAGTCGTTTGCGGTGGCATCGTTTCTTACCTTTAATCACGCGTTTAATCTGGTCCGAAGTAGTAATATGCTACGCGTGTGAAGAACCGTGTAATTTGATACATCAAACTTATTTATTTGTCCTAAATTCAATTCTTCATTCAAATTAAATTGTGTATTGAAAATTGACAAGTTAAGTCAATAACAGCAAATTATCGTAATGTTCGGTAAGTGTACAATATAATTGAGATACAAATTTATTAATAGAAATTGAATTATGATAGTAAAAGAGTATGTCGAAGTGGATAATAAATTAACAGGTACACCTTAAAATATTTTTGTTTTTGAAAACTA
>Ga0157363_1006165_pt1 | contig 11252 bp, 8 predicted proteins | sample AttsexASBM1_FD_111477 | JGI IMG/M metagenome (GOLD analysis project Ga0157363, IMG submission 111477) | Fungus gardens microbial communities from leaf cutter ant in Ribeirão Preto, State of São Paulo, Brazil - Atta sexdens ASBM1 | ecosystem: Host-associated > Fungi > Mycelium > Unclassified ...
GATACATTTTGATGCGTCACGTACGATTATGTTTGAATCTTAAAACTGTAACTTGTCACCGCTTAAATAATTTTCACACATATCGTATTATGTTTTAATTAATCTAAAAATATTTTTCTTTCAATAATTTTTATTCTTATTAGTTAAAACGTTTGACACTTTATGTTACGTTATTTTTTATTTTTAATTAACTTTGTTATTTTCATTAACAATATAATTTCTATTCTTTTCTGGAAGATTTAATTATATTTGCATTTGTAATTTTATAGTTAAATTATTTTACTGGACTTTAAGATCTTCGATAATTGCTTTGGTTGATTGAAACTGGTTGAAAAGTAGCGGTGACTAGTGACTTGAACTAAAAAGGTGGAATCCATAGATGGTATTAACAGTCTATATAAGCCAAAAAGATGCGGTAGGTCAGGATTATGCGGGTTCTTAACGTTCAAAATTACGTAAAAATGCTATAAAAAATATTTAATACTTTGCAAAGATCTAGAAATTCTTTAATTGTAAAATAAAATAACATTTATATAAAAGACAAAATTTATGCGCATTTGTTTCGAAATGTGTTTAGTTATATTATTCTAGTTTATCGATAATTATATCTTTGTTCATGCGATACAATAATATTTAACAGATATATAATAATTAAATAATTTTTGCGCTCAAGTAGAAAAAACTATAAATGTCATTATATAATAAAGTTTTAATAAACTTTCGTGAAGACGAGCAAAATAAGATTCATTGTCATCGTGGAACATATTGTAATTAATCCAAAAGTTAGACCCGCGTAATTAGTCTTAAAAAAATCTATTGTTAGAAAAATCTATTCTTAGAACAGGAGAAAGAGATTACGAGTATCAGCTAGGAGAATTCCGTGCTTTCTCTCCGTCATACTGTCTCAATCCTCTCGCGCATTGTTTGTGTCTCTCGTTCTTTCTTTCTCTTCTTCCGTGAGAGATCTTCCCACGCACGTATCGGGGTCCACGTAAGGCTGGTCCATGGGGCCCCTAGTGAATAATTACCAGATGAAGATACCGCTGCCTCGTGTAGGCTGATATCTGCTCTTCTCCCTTCGTCCAGCGATTTTGCAACGGTACTATGCATCTATTCTGCATGATGACTACGACAATATTTTGTCCATTCACGAACAAAAGCAACACGCTTTTGTGAAGAATTCGGACGCGGTTGTATTGTACTTTAATGTCAAAACCTGGTACCTGGTACTATACAACCTATGGATTCATATTTGTGCATGTTTACTGAAATGACACGTTTTCAATACATTCTCTTTCACGTCCCACATCATATCAATGACAGCAATGTTTCCATTACAGTTGCGTCTTTCTTCTCTGAAATCTTGTTCACATATGAATAACGCTATTTAGAAATTCAATAACACTGATGTACAATGAGTTTGTTAATTGGGTGATCTTAGTCTATTTTTATGTATTTTTTATGCTGATTTTGATTTTAGATCAGAATTTATTATGGGCTCTAATTTTTTCAAACTCACATGTCTTTTATAAAACTTATACATTTTACTAACAAAAGTTTGTTATATAAAATCTTTTTCTTAATTTAAATGATTTTCATTTTATTTAAAATCTGTTATAATGAATAGAAAATTAAATTTAAATTTAGCTATCTATAACTTTAAATTTAGCTATCTATAAATTTAGTAGTTTCCTATAAATTATTTGATTATATTTAAGCACATAAAAAATAAGTACATAAATTTAGCAGATATAGGATCAATGAAAAAAATAGTATAAGAAACACCTTATCAGATCAATTTAAAAAAAAGTGAAATTTTGTTTATTATAACATGGTTACACAATAAATAAATTGCGAAAGAAATACGAATGATTTCTGAATGGAAATTTTTTCAGAATTGATTTTAATGTTTTTATAAAAAATTTAATTAATTTTTTAAAAAAAAATATTTTTTATTTTTCAGAAAAAGTAGCATCACCATTAAAAAGCATTTATAGGGGAAGAAGAGGTTTTTTCATGAAATAAATAATTTTAAAAACATCTTTTTTCTGATAATATTAAAAGAAGTTTATTTCCGAACATTGTAACTCTATTAATTATGCCCAAAATTATTTTTGTCGAGGCCAAAATCCAGAGAAAAAATATATCTCATATATTTTATATTGGTGTCTGTTAAATTAACTTCACAAGATTCTCATAAGTTAAGTGACTTTATATACTTTACCCGTCTTATATTTTTCTGTTTACAAAGTTTGGTTATGAAACAGCATTTCATATTTTCTGTGTCAATGCGTTTGCCTGCAGGACATTGTATCTATCACTATGGTAGACAAGGAGGTTAATCGATATGGCCGGTATCGCATAACTGTGCATGTAGTCGGACGTAAACTTTACACGTTGTGGGCATTTGCATACAATCGTATAGCGTGTAAAGTTCTCGCTCTATAAACGTCGCGATTCTTTCGAAGTGCGCCCATCAAATTCGCGGCTGTTGCTACGTACAACGAAGAGTATTTCCGTCGGGTAATGCGCGGTGAAAGCGACGGCTTTTATTAACTGTAAGAGATTTGCATGAAAACAATGAGCGAAAGATACATCGTATACGTTTATTAGCACTCTACAAGAATGAAGAAATTTTTCTAGGAGAAATTTTTGAAGATGAAGTTTCAAAGATAAGTTCGAATCCATAAATTTGAACATAAAAGACTATCCAAAAGTATTTTGAGCCACGAGATAAGTTTTTCATTTTATGCGCAACTTATAGCAACGAGAGAGAAATCGTGACGATCCACCGCTGCTGGCTGCGCTCTTCTTTCTTTTTTCTCTCCGCCGCGTCGACTTTGTTTCTAATTAACGGCTGCCGCGTGCTAATTGTCCAGCTGACGTAGCGGGAGGTCTTAAAGATTCTTTAAGGTGAATCGAAAAGGTTCAGCCTTGAGTCGTGCGAAATTGTTTTCTCTCCGCGTAAGGACGCGTCTTTCTGCGTAAATTGCCAAGTGCTCTATGGAAAATTCTATCTATATTTTTCCCATATCGTTGCGGTAATCTTGTTTTTGTAAAGTAATTGCGGCAATTATAATAATTATTCAAATAATAATTAGACAGTTTATATTTACATATATTTAATTATAATGCAAATTTAACTGTATATCGCAAATAATTATTAATTAATAATAGTAAGTGGTACTATTACGTAAATAAAAAAAAATCTATACGATCAAAGCTGAATTTTGGGATCTAATATTTTTATATGTAAATTCTAAACACGTCTTTTAATTATATAAAACTGTGCGCCGCTATCAAACTTGAAATTAAAGCTGAAATAATATTGCAATTAAATTGATTTGATAATAATGCTAGTAAAACATCTTAAAACAATGAAAAAAACTTATTGCAAAAAATATTACCTCAGCCAGAATCAATATGATTACGTTTCAAGTTCAATGATAATTAATAGATACAAGTAATATTGTGGTTATCAATCAAGTAATTATTTGCAACAGACTTAATTTTCTCGTTATTTTACGTTAGCGAATAAAAATTCTTAAAAGTTTGCGAATGTTTTATTAATCATTGCTGCCTCATAAAATCTAAACATTGAAAATTTTTAATTAGCAATTGTAAAAAAATATATACAGTATTTAAACATTTTCTTAATATTTATATTTAAATAATGAATAAGAACATCTCTTCTAATAGTCAATACGATTTCTGTGTTACAGAGATGGCAGAGAAGGTGGTTCGTTCTTTACGATGATGGGGAGCTGACGTATTCTGTGGACGAACACGTGAGTAAAGCTTGTAATTTGATATTAGAAACGAATTCGTTGGATCAAATCCTCTTAACCAATTATTTATTCTTTTTACTGCGTGCAAAAAAGCTGCTTTACTGCCACGAAATCTATTTATCGTATTGATATGGATTCCTATCTCTTTTATATCACTTTTAATTGTACGATAAAAAAAAACCTCTATATCTTTTATACTTTTATATTTTTTAAACCGCGTTCAAGATTCTTAACTTTATGTCAAGAAGCATCTTTTTAATAAATAATATCTTTACAATGTTAGTTAAATTTAATTAGACATGCAATTATTACACACTATGAAAAAAATATACTGGATCTTAATAAATATTTGTTTGAATAGGATTATCTAACTTAACATTTTTCTACAGTAAATAGATATTTACTGTATGAAAAAAATTATAGTTAAATGAAATTAATAGTTCTTATACCAAATAAATATATGTTTAATTATATTTAATTAATATTCAGTACTATTTAAACAAATCTTTATTAAAATTTAGTACATTTTTTTCAGTATATATAGTAATTACAGCAACAAATTTTACATGACATTACACCTGTGACATCCTGACCTCTAGCGATTAAGTCGCATTTTAATAAAATAAAATCGCAAATTAATTTTCGCATGTAAAAAAACATCTTGATATCAAATACAAATATATTGTTGGAGATGAACGAGAAAGAAAGTGAGAGAGAAAAGATCGAGCGGGGCAATATATCACGAATAACGGAATAGTACGAAAATATGGCACGAGTTCGAATATCGCGAACTGTCAGGATGTGCGTGTTATGTCAAGCAGTGAATCAAGATCTGAGAAGTGGCTTTCTCGGATGCTGCGTGCATACGGCAGAGTGTACCGGGAGGTCGTAGCCGATTGTGTACTCTACGGTGGTCTGCCGTGCATGCATCAACCGGCCACTACCTACCGACATCGGCAATGGCAACGGCAACGGCAACGGCAACGTCTCAGCGCAGCGGCGTCTCGTACACAGAGAACATTCGTTGCTATAAATGACCCCGACACCGGTACATCTCGAGTTTCCGCTTCCTGGTGTCGATGCGGACATTGCGGACGCGGAAACTCTTTCAACCCGTCAGAATTGATTTACGCATGAACAGACGCCAGAATAGAATTCATTACTATCCCTCAAGAACGTCGTTTGCTCGACGGCAGCGTCTCAAAAGCAGATTGACGTGACGGTGATCCCTTGATCATAAGAAATATATTTTTCACGTCCTCTTGACGATACTCGCGTACAATATATAATATCGTTGAAGCTTTTCTTCAGTTTTTCTAATTTTCTTTGGAAGATTCTTCTTTAGGTGGTCTTGATAGACGCAACAAAACTGGTTTCATTAAAGCAACAAAACTATTTCGCAATATAATAATAAATTTAATAACTTCTTCTCTCTCCCTTTAAATCATTAACGGCAGAAAGAGAGTGCGATAGTTAGGCTATTCGTTTTTTAACGTTTCAATTGATTTCGCGTTTATGGATCAGCCGGTACAGCATCTTGAGAAGCAGTTTCCACTTTTGATTAATGTGTAAACTTATCTCGTTCTTACTCAACGGGCTCGCCGCCATAAAATAGAAAAAAGCAAGGGAGGTTATATATTGGATCCGCGCGCATAAATTGAACAGAATTGCCGTCAGCCTTGAAGTGTCCTTTACCCTTTATTTAAATCACTCCCGTGAAAGAGCGATTGTGGAGATGGCACACACGAGTGCAATAAGGTCTTTGTAGACGCTCATCCACTCCTCTCCGCGACCGGCGTGCCCGCCCCAGCCATCTCCTCGAACCCAGATTAATGATCCGGTCTGGAGGCTTAAGAGGGCCATTCGTTTTGAGAATAATCTCGACCGAAAAATGCGAAAAGATAATAACCGGTATACGCGATGGACGCGACTGTGCGTCTACCCTCGGCGTGTGACTGCACCGAACACAGAACAGAAGTCGTTCTGGTCGTCCTTGGCGCGAGAATGAGAAATTAGGCTAACGGGTCGAAATAAGTCAGTCGAAAACAGCCCTGCGAGACGCCGTATTTCCGTTGATTCGAGTCATAATATCACGACTGCTCCGCGATGCTCTGTCTCGTTATAATATGCGGTTACCGTCCAAGTTCTCCTCTCCCGAGATCCACACGCGCTCGTATTCTCGCTCGTATAAGACTTACTTCGGCCGCGAACCCGACGACCGTAAATTAGATTCCCGGAACTTCGTAAAGAATAGTCAGAATACTCGGGTAAATAAGTATCGCAAAATACTTGTTATGGAAAGTTGAAGCTTTTTTTTGGCTGCTACGGTCTGTACTAACAATAACTGAAATGGAATTATTTTAAGGTTGTAAGGTTAAGCGAGAGCTTCTTTTAATTTTATATTAAAATTATCAATCGCAGAAAATTTACAATTTTTTTGACATTTGTTATTTAAGTCATAAACAAATCTATGATGTTTTAATTAGTGCACGAACAAAAATGTTTGATGAATTAAATGGAATTCTGGCGAAACGATCTAGAATTTTTGATTTTTACTAGAATTGTAGTAGATTTAATCAAAATTTTCTGGATGGTTTATTTTCTATTAAAATTCCAGTTAATTTAATATTTTTAATATTTTTCTTTTTGTGTAAACAGTACAGAGAAATTTTTTCGTGAAAAAAAACTTTATTTGCAGCAAATAAATATTAGTCAATAATTTATTAATAATGAATACAGTTAATGATGTATTTTTTAAATTAATTATTACAACAAAGAAGTATAACAATCCATATTGTATAAAATAAGAATTATATTCTTATTTTATTACATAAAAAAGTACACTTTTGAAAATTTGGATAACAATCCTAATTTAATACTTTTAAGATAATCATTGACACTCTAATTACACTTCATAGTTTTTTCGGTCCATTGATTGCACTGGATTTCGCTGATAATGAAATAGATTTCAATTATCCTTGAAGAATGAATCCTTTAAAAATTTTTTTTCTATTGAAATCATTTTAATCATTATATCTTTTTAGAAAGAATAATTTTGAGAAATATACATCTATTCGTTATTAATAAATTGCTAATTAATGTTTATTCTGTTTAAAAATAAAGTTTTTTAAATCTTTCCTTTTACAAATATTTTTTACACTCATTGTAATTGTGCATATAAGACATTTGTATGTCGGAAAGTTATATTTCTAAATTCAACAATGAGATTGACGATTACCTTTGATGAACTATGTTGTATTTTCTTCGCCGGTGATATTATTCAAGCGAATATCATCGGCGACCTTGTAGCGATTAAGAGATTGCGGCTAACATTCCGTGAATAATCGGCGGCGTGGCGACTCCGCTGTTGTGCATTTAGCAACGATACATCATCATCGACCGACTATCGGCCGAAATTATGGCCGCCATTAATTTGCGACTCACGACTTTGTATCGCGCGCGTAGGGGTAAGGCCCTAGGGAGGAACGTAGCCGCGAACGAGTCGACGATGGTTTTTTTCTGCCGATCTGTAATTTGTTCTGTCATGAATCGTCGGCGGCGGCGGTGCCTGGCGCGGTCGTGGGAGATCCCGCGGAAGACCGATTGCTTTTGAAACAAAGCCTGCTCTTACCTGTCTTCGGTGTACGTCCGACGAATGGGGCGCGCGAGTAAAACAGGCATTACGCCTCCATCCAGTGCGCTCCGCGGAATTGAATCCGTGGAGAGCCAACCGCACCGCGCCTCGCCGCGTCGCGGGGGTAAAAATAATGGATGCTGCAGTCTCTCTCTTCGGTAGAATAACCGGCGGTAATTGCCCTTAGACATAAGACTCCGTCGGCGGCAAATCAACGGACCACATAAATGAAGGAGTCGCGTTTTCTCTTACTAAAACCGAATTATCCCGACGAAGATCGCGCATCTTCTTTCCTCTCGTCTATCTCGCAGAAATTCCTATAGAAATCGAAGCGCGTGGAGTAAATAATTCTTTGATTCTCAGCGTCGCGACGTTGAGCGCGTTTTCGAGATTTAACTTTCGCGGCCGGCGAAATTAAAAACAGATCGTATCTCTCTCGCTATGCACGCACGCACGCGAGAGCGGCGTGCGTGACTTTTAAAACGAGCCGTTTATCCGAGCCGCGAAATCGCTTCGGTAACGAGTAACATTCTCGGGATGCTCTCTCGCGACGAGCCGCTCTTATTTCGCCGGCCGGCTCGTGTGGCTAATTCGTTTAATTACACCGGCGTAAATCAGCCACTCTCTCGCTCGTAATCGGCCGCGGCCATCAGATTCTCGAATTATTCGCGAGCCAGCCCGGCTGCCGATTCACCTTCTCTCCTCCGATACGAAAGTGAAATGGACTTTCGCGGTGTAGTACGGTCGATAGGACGAGAGGGAAGGGAAAGGATTATTAATGGCGTATCTCAGGATCAGGATCGAAAGATCCAATTTTCTGATCGCCTCGGCGATCCCGTCCTTGGAAGTCGACCGAGCGGCCGCGTGAAATAATTGAAACGATTTATTCCACGATTCGCGTAAAGCGCGTTCTAATCTCGGAACGCGATCTGTTCCGCGGTGATTTTCCATTTGCTCGTCGTTCATTGAATTTGCATAATTGCTTTCTGATGGTACAAATAATGCGCTGTATCGCAGATGGAAGACTCGCGGAAACGCTTCCTTCAAAGAGGAACGGCTTTCTCGTTCAATTATCGATTATTACGGTCGTGCGATGGATTCCTCCTGCGAAACGTCATGGGGAATTACTATCGCGGCGTGTATTTGTCATTACGTTCATCCGTCGCTGAACCCGTCATCGCACCGCTATTCATTACGGTAATTTGAATTTGTAAACGCGCGCCAGCGGTTTCTGTCGCTAATATTAAGCATGATACTAAGATTTCACGGTCTCCAACATGGCGCATTGCTATTCATCATCATCGCTGCACCTATTTGCCGGTTGATGATATTGCGTGTCTCTGTCGCGATTTCGAACCAATTAAAATGCATATCACGAACAGATGCGAGACACGTGAAAAAACAGGTTCTTTCGCAAATGTCACTCTTTCTGAGTGAAAACTACTTTAAGCGTTAAAAGAAAACTTAACTTCTTAAGTTTAATAATATTTTGTTATTTTTAACTTCCAAGTATATACAAATGTATTATTTTAATTTAAATATATGATTAAAAATATCACATATCCATATTTAATTATTTCTGTGGTTGAATTGAAACTTAATTTAGTAAACACTATTTATATTAATATCTGCACTTAGCAAATAAACAAATACATTTCCTCAAATTGTTTATAACTTTATTTAGTTAAATTTATGACATTAAATTTATGATATTAAGTAGACGATGTATACACTGACAATGTGAGAAAAAAATACTATATTTGAATAGTGTTAATTAAACATTTATTTACAGTAAATAAATATTAATTCAATAAAAAGAAATGTTAATTAAATCTCATTAATGATTCTTGTACCAAATAAATATATATCTTTAGATTTATTTAGTTGGCACTATTGCAAATGATTTATTAAAATTTAGTATATTTTATTTTAGAATAGAACTGATTAAAAATAACTGATAGGTATAATTGACATTATGAATTTAATATTATATAAAAATTTATTTTATATAAAATTTTATATAATAAAAATTATTGGTTAAAATTATTCAATCTTATCTTACGATATGTGAGAAATCCTAAATAATCGCATGACGTAATTTATCAAGAATTCTCATTGTTAGCGAATCGTCATTAATTGCAAATCACTAATGAAACTTTGCTGAATATTCCTTCTTTAAAACATATAACGATAAAAATTGGTTCCATTTGTTAATTTTTTCAGTAACTACGTTCAATTGTATTCTAAATATTGCGATGCGAAGCACGATATATCGCCGACCTACTAATGATTGCGATGACGATGATCGACGATGATCGAGGCGATGATGAAGCGGGTGACCCTCTTTCTGCCGGCAATGTATATTCCGAGCTAAATGCAAGTTAATCGGCTGACCCCAATTAAACGATAGCCATCGAGTAGGCCGGGCGAGACAACAACAGCTGCGTTACCGATAAATGTTAATGAACCGTAGTATCGTAATAATAGCGTCGTTATTAGTGAACGAGCCCTCATTAATTAAGGAAACCTTTGTTCCTCTACCCACGACTCCGCGATTTTTGCACGTCAGTCGTTTCCGTTTAGAGGAGCCTCCCATTGTCTATGTTCATAATTTGAATGACTAATTTCCTTAAAGGATGTAAGAATTAATAGAAGACGATAATGAGTATTTGCTTATTTTCAGACATACGTTTGTATATTAAATGTGGATTAATTCTTACCTCATGTTTATATTAGGAAAATAAGACTTTTAAATCCTTCTCTTTCAAGTTCTTCTTTTTAATAATAAACATATCATTATTTGAACTATTTTTCATCATATTTATTGAGATATTAAAGTGTATTGTGAAAAAAATCTTTCTAGTTTCTTCGCGCATCTTCTAATTTTTTAATTGAAACAAATATATAGAACAATAGACTTATTTTTCACAAAAATGCATCCGCATCACCTTTAACAAGTTTTAAATTTTTGTCTTTATTCTAGTTAATCAAAATTGCAAAATCTTATCGAGACATTGCAGTTTGTATAGGTTTGAATTACATTACAAGGACGGAAGAGAGACAGAAAGAAAATATCATTATCTTTTAGTTAACTCGCCAAATCATGTCATCTTACTTCGTCGGAACACAATCTCTCATCAATTCCTATTAATCGGGAGGATCCGGGGTTGGAAATTGAAGCCCCGAGTACGTATCCCGAGTGTATCATGAGCAATCACATATGCACAATGTTTTAACGAAACAAATTGCGATGCGAGGGGATCCATCTCGCTGCGACTACATCATCGCTGCGAGAGAGCTCGCCGGCAATCACGAACCGGCATCATCGGTCAGATACGTTTGTTCATCTCGCCCTACGTCAAGCATACACAACACACGCGTACACACACGCAGTCTGATCCTTTCCTTTTGTTCCTTTTGTTCCCGATGCTGCCGCCGCCGTTGCTGCTGCTGTTACCGCTGTCGGCCCTGCCTACATTCGATATTAATACCGATACGCGTGTACGGATTTGCATGCTCGCGGGTTTTGCTCCGCGAGCGTGCATACATCGCGACGCGGCTGGGTGCATTCGGTTGTACCACTAGTGGATTCATGGGGGAGGTTATGGGAATTATGACCCCCTCCCTTTTCTTGGAGTATCTTTTTTTAAAAAATATTTTATGCAAAATGTTATATGTATTTTTAATATTTCTGAAATGCTTAATCAATTGTGATCCCATTTACACACTGAGAAAAAAATACAATCAATTTTAATAAATATTTAGTTGGCAGTAAAGTAGTTTAAAAAATCTATATATGTATTTTTATATCTGCATTGAAAAAAAATATA
>Ga0157363_1006166_pt1 | contig 11252 bp, 6 predicted proteins | sample AttsexASBM1_FD_111477 | JGI IMG/M metagenome (GOLD analysis project Ga0157363, IMG submission 111477) | Fungus gardens microbial communities from leaf cutter ant in Ribeirão Preto, State of São Paulo, Brazil - Atta sexdens ASBM1 | ecosystem: Host-associated > Fungi > Mycelium > Unclassified ...
AGAAAAAAGATTAACAGACGAAGTCAAATACAAAAAAAGTTCTTAAATAAAATATAGTAAGAAAATAAATTACATTTTTGATTAAGCCGAAACAGAGAGAGATCATCGGGATAAAAAATTTAGCTCTAAAAAATACAGATCTGAAAATAATTTTGTATCAAAATAATATAAGATGTTCAAGAAATTGTTAGAATGTTAAAATATTTTCCATTGCTCATCATGCTTGAGTATTTTGCGTAATTATTTCAATGGTCCAACAAAATTATTTTTAAATCTGCTTAAATTTTAAGTAGCTAACTAAATTAAATTTATTCTGTCAAAACTGTTCTTCTCGTCTAATATTGTTTCGTCACGTTTAAATTTCCTACATAATTCTTTTGGTGAGTCAACAAAATTATTTTCAGATCTGTATTTGGATAAATTATTAAATATATTAGAAAAATCGTTTTTTCCATGTATATTTTCTCCGTTCAAGAAATTTTGCACGTATCAGTCTATACATCGCCCATCCAGCATTGCAGAAGGCTCACAAAAGATGTTTACGCAAGATCGGCTCTAGATCGACAAGAATATACGGGCGGACGATGAAATCAGCAATCAATCAAACACGAACCCATAGCGAATTCGCCTTCAACGCGTATTAATTGCTACCTCGTGCCGCTGCCTAACAGACAATTCTGCATTTTTATGACATTTCGCTTTACGGTGTAACGCACGTTCGTGATATAGACAGCGACGACGGCACTTGCAAACAGAAGGAATGTTCTCCGGAGAAGGCCTCGACGTTTGAGTTTCAGAAACCAATTCCGGAGGGTCGAATGCATGAGCTATCCGTGGTAGAAAAAAATACTTTTCTATGGGATAATATTTCAAACGTCCATATCTCTGTTCAGACAGTATCTCCGCGATATTACTAAATGCGAAATCCTTTCACGTAACTTTTTCCATGTTGCTTTTATAAATACCAGCAAAGTTATGGTAATAAAATCATAATAACCGCGCGTATTTATTTTAAATATAATCATAGATAAATATGCATGTGACTTCTTCATTAAGTCTCGATGAACATGCAATGTATTATCTTTCGCAATTTAATAATAATTTTCACAAGTAAGTGAACTCTTATAAATATCTTTTCTATAATTAAAATAATTTTCTCATCTTATGAAAATGTCAGTACAAGTTGGAATTTTTTATTCTGTCAACAAACAAGATACCTACGGTAGTTGATGGAATTTCGTCTAATCTAAAGATTAAAGGTTAAGTCAAAAGATTTATCAATGAAATTTATGAATGAATTTCCTGTTAACCTTTCATCTTTAATTAGGTAATCATATATTGTGAAATATATTGTGAAAATTTATCTACGTGATAGTGTTATATAAAACTATACGAAAGAGATGATTTTGCTAAAGTGTCTAAAAATTTAAAAACTAGATACAGATTAGAAAATAATTTTGTTATCAAAATAATTCTGTAAGACAGTCAAGTTTGTTGAATATTAAAACTTTTTGTAGTATTATCCTTGAGTTTCTTATATAATTATTTTGATAATTCTCAACAAAATATTTTCAGATCTATATCTATCCAAGTAGAACCACATAAATCACGATAAGTTAAAATGACAATAAAATGAATTGTTATTGATCCAAAAGTAACTTTTAATAATCATTTTCAAGTCATTTTGATGTCATGATGATTGTGATCCTAGTTGGATAGCTAAATTTTTAGATACTTCCGCAAAATTGTTTTTCCGTGTACTATAAAGATCTGTATGTTTTATCACCGTGTAAACAACGAATGCTCTCCGGAGGAGATCTCGGTGCGTTCGATGACATGTAAAAAAATTATTCAGAATGCAATCGCGTGACGCTGACGATTGAGATAATAGTGACAATGACATTACCTAGGAACTGCAACAACGTCGCGCGCGACCTTCGATAATCATGCTTCGTTGAGCCTTTATCAATGGAAATAGCAATAATGATGTCACTGACATAATAATCGATATAATAATGGACACGACGATGGCATCCTTGCGATTTTCGATGTTGGAAAATATAATATTTTACCATCAGTAAAACAGTGTCGTTAAATCAAAGATATCTGAATGTATAAGGATTTCAATATACTGATTAAGTAAAGATCAGGAACAGAAGAAAGAGATTCAGAGAATCCTTTGTAATCCAAATAAAGGAATCGATATGATAAGACTAGTATGAATACGAATTTCATTTCAATGTGACAATAGAAAAGAAAACAGTACCTGAACTGAGGAGAATATTCCAGTGATCGTTATTGAAATAATTGATGGAAAATCTGATGGATGAACAGCACGATGTGTCACTAACACAAGTTCTTCAATTTGAAAAAAACCAATAATAAGAAAACACTTTTTCAACTAAAAAAAATCAATAAGAAAACACTTTAACCGACTCTGTTTAAAAATCACTATTAAATCCACAGTTTGTAATTTATTATTTTTGTAGATAAATTATAGCTTATTAAATTACCTACTGATAGTGATTTAAAAATACGAAAAACCATACGTGTACTATCTAAAAAAATGTTGACGAAGAAGTTACGTTCGATTAATGTCCATTTATATCAATAAAGATTAACTTTAATATCGGTTTAATTTACTTTTTATCTTTCTATAATTCTAAAAATTAAAAAAAAATTAATTAAACCAATATTAAAATTAATTTATATTGATAGAAACGAACATAAATCTCATGTGTAATTTAATATTATGAAACAAAATATATAAAGTAATATAAAAATTGCATAATATTTTTAGTATTAGATTGATTTCTTCTTTTGCAAAAATCACGAAGACGAATAATCTTAAAATATACTGAGAAAAAAATAGCTCCCAAATGTTGAGTAAAATTCCAATCAAAAGTTCGGTTAACCGTTTACTAAATATTTAGAAAATAAAATTTATAGTTTATATTAACCGAACATTTGGTTGGAATTATATCATTCAACACATTTGACAGTTATTATCAACCTTTTAGTGTATATATTAAATCACACGCAAAAATAATTTTTCCAACGTCTCGATGAAAAGGATTGCGATGCTATTTCGCACATCACGAGCATTCGCGCGTCATCGCGAGAATCTCCTTACCGAGAAGCGCGTACATCCACGTCGTCGCCGACGACGAGGAGGCGGCGACATCCTCGCGAAGAGGCCAGAAGGCCTGTCGCCTTCCCTCTTGGCGGGCGATGCCCTCGTGCTTCGAGGGTCGGGCCTCCTCGACGGCGACGACGAGGTCGTGCCAACCGTTCAGTACCACCGTCTACACGAGTCGCGTGTCGCGAGCTCCCGCGAGACGGTGGCCAGCACGTGATGCCAAGCGGACTGCTAACTGACGAAGGAAGGAAAAATAAAGAGAAACTGTCGTCGTCCTAGCTTCCCTCGCTAGTCAGCATCGAGAGATCACGAGGATCACGATGATCTCAGGACGCGCGATGTCGATTGATAGCGAGGCTGCGATCACAGGAGAAGGTCTCTCCTCTCTCGAACTCGCGCGGTAGACAACGCACTCGTCGACAGACGCGTCGTCCGCTTGACACTGAGAACGCGGGTGGGTGATGATGACGGTGGTGCTGGCGACGGTGACGGTGGTGGCGGTGGTAGTGGCGGTGGTGGTAGTGGAGGAGGCACCTCCGCGAACGACGGTGGTGACGGTGGTAGAGAGGACGTATACTCGTCGTCGGTAGTAGCGATGCTGTTGAGAGCACTGGGGTGTCGTAGTGGATACCACGTGGTCCGTCACAGGTGGGAGTGACTAAAACCGCCCTGCGCCGCGGAATCGCCTCCGCGACGTCAAGTCGTGTACCCGAGCCACCCCCACATCGCGACGGGGAGGATGCGTCGCGAGAATTCTTTCAGTCACGATTCCTTTCTTAATTGCTAGATGAATCGCGAAGTAAAAAAGTATCTAATTGAATGTTTAGACACTGCTTGTAAGAGAAAAGTGTTTGATGTTTGTGACTATAACTGTACAGTAAAATAATTATTTTTTAGGAACTCCATTTTTATGTAATTATCACTATATTATTATTTAGTAATTAGTGATAATTATATTTATACACTAAGAGAAAAATATATTCAATTTTAATAATTGCTATTTTATTTTATTTCAACAAAAAATATACAATTCAGATATTGAAAATGATTATATTTTTATATGTACAGGAATTACATAAATATAATTGTTACTAATATAGCAGTAAACTATGAAAACGGAGCTCTTAACTATAATTATTTTATCATATAATTATAGTAAAAAAATACAAATATAAATACTTTTCTTTCAGTATAATAAAATAAATTCATATGGAAATGTGTATACGAAAACGAAGGTTGATCTCTATTTGTAAAATTAAAAATTCATATTTGACTCTCAATGTGAGCTTCACGGCTTTTGTTTTCTGAAGCTGACATACGATAAATCGCCGCTAACTAACTTAAGATTTATATGATTATTTATACAATACGCAAACAAGATTTTCGGATTCGACATAAAGACGTGACGTCAAGAAGAAAAAGATCGATTGAGCCTTGCAAGGGAATTTATTAAAAGTAAACGTAATGATATTTGTCACTATCAACATAAACCATAAATTAGGTAGTCATAACTTATGAAAAATTAAATTATCGGACTTATTAAAGTAATTAAATAATAAAAAAGTAATAATCAATGATAGAAGAAATATGTCATTACAGCCATTCGCTGCAAATTTGCGTGTGCAAGTCTGAAAACTATATCTTGTAACCCTGTTTATGCCTGTGTTAAGAAATCATAGATTTGATGACTCAATCAACCGCTGCGCGATGTGACTTTCAACACGTAATTTAAAAATACATATGCTTTCCATTAAAAAAAAATTTGTTTTTTTTAATTTTGAGTTTATCTTGCATTTCCATAAATTTGTAATGTCTCAGCAAAACTCAAAGAAAAATCTCTTTTAAATAAAATAAACGCAAATATATAATATAAATTTTATGTATAATAAAAGACATCTAAAAAATGTATAAGTTATTTAATTTTGCTCGATGAATCATTTGCTTCGTACCATCGTAGAATTAATTAACGTACATTTCATCGTATAATACGTAACAATATATACGCGCATTTAAAGCTAACTAATTAACGCTCCTCATGCCTTACATAACTTTGTTAATATATAACATAATCACATGGCGCCAGCATTTTAATATCATATTCTGGAAGAGGCACAAAGCGAACGACTGGTGAATTTCTTCCCACTCGATTATTCTTTATAACGCATTTTCATGTTAATTCCTTACTTTATATAGACACTTGAACTGTTAGCCTTCGGTTAACCGGTTTACCTTTGCGCGCAATTCGCTTAGTATCACAATAATAATAGCCGTCACTGAACAGTGCAGGTGGTTGTAAGAAATTTTTAATATCGCATTCATTTTGTAAGCTATTAATTGTCTAGCTACGGGGTCGTCGATGATTACAGTTCTATCAATAGCAATCGTCATTCTTTTAATCATTCTTTAATCTTTATTCTTTAATCTTTAATCATTCTTTAATCATTCTTTAATCGTTTTCTCTTTAAACCTAAAAAAAAAAGGATTTATATCACATACGATCAAGGATATTTAATATCAGGAAATATAAGATAATAATAGGAAATATAAGAATAATTTTGCTAAAATATCTAAAAATTTAGCTAGATAGATATCTAAAGTAATTTTGTTGAATCATCAAAATAACTATATAGAACGTTTAAGACAATGTTGATGACAATGTTGTAAAAAGTTTTGACATTCCGACCAACTTGAGCATCCTACGTGATTATTTTGATGGTCAAAACAAAATTATTTTCAAATTTATATCTAAATTTTTAGATATAACTTCAGCAAAATCATTCTTTCTGATATATATGATTAGTTCTTGTTCTTAATTTTTTACACTGGATCTAAATATAAAAATTATATTAAAAATTCTTACAACAGTGCTGCTTGCAGAGCTGCTTTTCCTGTAGAATGCGATTAAGTTGTAGAACTACACGATTATTTATTCGTAACCTTCAGATCATGATAACTATCGAACGAACGCGGAAAAATTGCCAAATTGATTTGATAGCCTGTGTGTGTTTTGAGAGTAGAGAAGTCGCGTCAGTTTCAGATTGGCGATCGATGAAAAACGCAGACACGTTTGTGGACCCCAATGTGTTCTACTTAATCGCGTTTTTTGTCCCTTAAATCCGTGTCGTCGAGATTCCGCAGCCGAGCCGATTGCACTGTATTAATTAGCGCTAATTACACGAGCTAAGTCTACCTCGACCGCGCGCATCTGTACATCCGAGGCCGTTTGTAACGGAGCGTTAATTATTATCGTCAATACGCTTTTGTGTGATACAGGCCCGGTTTACGATCGGCATTGACGTTTGAAGTGACCACAGCTCGCTCTCAGTCCTCCCCTATCACTTCCCTCTGCCAAATCTCCCTCGTCCACTCATTAGCGTGATTTTTCAGTACCTGAGGATCCGGCTCCCCATCGATTAATTTACAGTGATTTCATAGCACTCCTTCCCCGCGTTTATCCAATTATTCGCGTTTTTAATAACGATCTTTGATCTTTGTTAACGCTTGCCGCACGTTAACGGCGCCGTTGACGGAATTTTTAGAAATAAAACACGCAATATTTTTCTTTTACCTAACATGACGCATTTTCGACATATGCGTCGTTCGATGAAACACCGATATAGATTATAAATACGTCTGAAAATACATTCATATCAGTTGTACATGCTGTACACAAAACTTGTTTTTTTAAATATTAATTACAATACATCTCAATATGTTTTCTTTCTCAAAGAAAAGAAATGAATCTCACGCAGAAAGAATTAACGGTTTTGCGGAAATATCTAAAAATATAGATTTGGAAATAATTGTATTAGATTATCAAAATGTATTTTAATAACAATAGGAAACTAGCATGAGCATAAAAAGTTTTAACATTTTAATAATCAATTTTTTTTGAGTATCAAAGAAGAAATCCAATCTCTTAAATTAAATAACATTTCGTTATTTTTAATTTTCATGTATTAAAAATGTAAATTCGTTCCATTTCTTTAATTTCAAAATAAACAGCATTCATATTAATATGAACACTATTTATTTTAAAACAATATTTAATAAATAATAAACTAAATTTTAGTTAAATCAATATCACGAGCAGTGATATTAATAATAATGATTTATAAAAATAACATAAATTGATATATTGGGTTGTCCGGAAAGTTCGTGCCGATTTTGAAGGAAAATTGAAACGCAGATTTAAATTTTAGTATTTATTTATTATATTTAGTATATATTTATTAAATTATATAAATTAGTCGGCATGACAATCCAATTCCGGACAACCCAATTCGAATTTAACAGTGCATATCTAGCTAAATATTTAAATACTTCAGCAAAATCGTTCTTTCCGTGCACAATTTCTATAATCGTGTTTATTAAACACATAATTGCATATTCATTAAACTCTCGATATCTCGAATAAAATTAATACGATTACAATAATCGCAACTGAATCATCTTATTATATACTTCGCAACTATTAATCAAGCAACGATTAAGAAATCGTAGGGATGGGCGTAATTGATCGACGGATGTTATTAACATTTACGTGCCAGACACTGGGATCGGACTCAGGCATGTCTTCGCACTCCTCTAGAGTATATCGAGTATCAATTTACTCGTTGGTTATCGCCGCGGAGAATGTCGGTTATATCCTCAAATTCCGAACTGACCGCCGATTCTAGAATTCGTTTTTCAACATTGATTGGTAAGCTGACACTGATCCTCCTCCCGTAACATAATACTTTCGTAGAAATAACTATAATTATTGTGTCATCTTGTCGCTGTAACATCCAATCGGCAGCGACGTCATCTTACTCTTATTATCTTTCCCTCGACAATCATCCTTCACCGCGCTGTCGATCAGCAAAAAGCATGTCAATTTCCAAATAGAACAATAAGTTAATAACGCCAAAATGACGTTAAAATAAATTGAAAAGTGATTTTTAGTAATCATTTTGGAGCGATTTTAACGTCATTTTGATGTCTTGTCTCGATGACTTGTATTCTGTTTTTGAGTTTATTTGAAAATTAAGCCGTTAAAAACAATCAATGGAGTGGCGATGATAACTTACCTTTAGATTCGTATCGAGCTCTTCCACGCGTCCATTCATTTGGCTGGAACGTACCAGTGCCTGCAAGCAAACCATCGTCAGAGAGCGTCGAATTATTACATCTTAATTGATTCGCCTGTCGCGCAAATTTTTATAATTGGACGCCTGTCTTCCACGACGTTTGTGCGTCAAGACGCGAAATGAGCAGGGCGAATAAACTTTACGCTCAAACGGATAGGATAGAGAATTAAGAAATAAATTGATATTAAATAATAACAGAAAGATGCGCTGGCGATATTTTATAAGATACAGAAAGAATGATTTTGTTGAAATATCTAAAAATTTAACTAAATGGAAATAATTTTGTCGGACCATCTAATAATTATGTAGAAAACTCAAGCATAAGCGATGCTATAAAAAGTTTTGACATTTCTAGCAACCAATTTGAGTATCCTATATCATTATTTTCATATACTGAAAAAAAGATGATTGCATTAGTTGCAATTCTTCTCGAAAATGAAATAAGAATTTTCTGGTTGAATGTGTTATAATTTTAGTTGAAAAAAATCAAAATTTTTATTGGTATGAGAAGAATCTTCTAGTCGTTCATTTTCAACCAGAAACTTTTTTTAATGTAGTGCAACAAAATTATTTTCAGATGTAACTATAAATTTGTAAATACTTCAGATATATTTACATACTTTGAACGAAACTGTTCTTTCTGTGTAAAAAAGAGAAAAGTACTGGTGGAAGATCCGATTGCCCGTCGCGACGCATAATTTGCGCACAGGTGACTTTGATAACCGGAAAAAATCGAATCAATTCAATCGACGTCTAGATATAAGTATGCATAATTAAGTGGACAGCATTTATTCATGAATCTAGCATTATTTGCCCGTCGCGATATGGAAATTACGCCTTAAGAAATAAATATTGCGCTTCCTGGAATAATATCAACCCGCTGCACAATACCAGCGCAATAACGAGGTATAAGAGTTATGTCAGGTGCTCTAAGCGCTTGTTAGAATGTTATCCTCCATTGTCGCATCGTAACGAGCATCTGCGCCCTTGAGCACAAAATCGATGTTCCACTTATAATCATAAGAGGATTTCTCTAACTTTTTACGTATAAAATAAAAAATAATATACAAATGCCTGACGCTTAACTTTTAACCCGATCGATTCAACGAAAAAATATTCTTTTTGTTTTTATATTTTTTATAATATATCTTTTTTATACGACGTCAATTTATTAAAATAAAGCGAAGATTGTAAATATCAAGTATGACGAATGTACCTTCGAATCTGCTTCGGAATGTCTCACGCATCCATTCGTGCGACCTCATAGTACCGGTATCTGCAAAAAAGAGAATAAACATATATTTCGACAAGTCAATTATAAAATTCTTGTGAAAAGATTAATACGGCTTTGACCAACACGGAGTTTCTCTCAAGTTCCGGAAAACGTAAAACTTCCCTTTAAGCGCGATGCGCAATGAACACTTTATAGCGGTAACACATTTTGCCCGTTTCTCGTGAGAATACGATTGAATTCCAGTTACGTAATCATACGGACAACGCAGTGTGCAACAATTTAACCACGTGATTATATAAACATCATCAGCGCCTGTGCTTGACAGATTATACCTTGCCGATGACATCCCCTATCGTCGTCGCATCGACGAATCACAAAAACAACCTCGTCGTCCACTTGTGTGCCCATCCCAGGGATGATGGGATTTTAAAGTATTATTAACGCCGGAAAAGACGCAGAGAAATTAAACAAAAACATTTTCTTTTGAAAATATTATTATTTCGATCGTGAGCAATAATTATTATTTCGAATAATCTGTGACTACAATTGTATAAAATCACGTATAAAAAAATGTTGTACATGCAGTAATATAATATAATTGTTACATTATGGGTATGGTCAATGCAATGCTACAAATGCTTTAAAGCAATTTTTGATTGGTCAATTTGTAAAATTCTTTTTTCTAATTGGTCAACCAAACGCTTCAAAGCATTTGTAGTGAGACTTTGATCGCAGCCTATCATCACATTACAGTATGAGATAGTCTAGATAAATATAATATGTTTGCGAAGAGAAAAGATTTATTGGATAACACATCGTTAGTATCTTTTTCATAGAAAACATGTGGAGATACACCTGTGTTCAATCGAGATTTATGCTTCCCTAAATTTAAAAAGAAGAGAGAAATCACGGAAGGAGACATATTTCGAAATATTCTACATTTTAAAAAATATGGGTGTGGATTTAACACTGTAAATGTTAAATATAATTTTTGCCATGTTGATGTTGATATAAATATTCATGATGTTTAAAATCCATGATGTTAAATCCACATATTGGCGTTTACATCAACACCAACGCGGTGAGAATTATATTTAACATTCACACTGAAAAAAGAGTTTGGTAATAGCTACCAAATGTTGAGTAAAATAATTTTACATAATAGTGTTAAATCCACTCATTTTTTAGTGTATGTAGTGAAAAATACTTTAAATAAATACAAAGTTTAGATATAGATTAATAATAATGTAAACAAAAGATGGATGTGTGAGGTAATAAATTTATAAACTAAATCCCCTTCTTCATTTATATATATTGAAATAAATAATTTCTATTCTTATATACTTTTTGCGTTAACATTCATTAATTAGAGCAACGTTGAAAGCGGAAAGTTATTGCATAAAAATTAACTAAAAGTGCAAAGTTAAAAATGATAATTAATGCCGGGAAAAATGTGTAACATTCGTTTGATAAACTGTCTGTTGAATTAAACGCATTTGCCAGCATGAGGGAGGGGATGGAGACAAAAACTGTCGGGTTGCGCTTGCAAGTCGGCAATGTCAAGGCGACTTGCTTATTTTCTTATCAATGCGCAGTTACGTAATTCGGCCCCGAAGTGCGGTACACCGATATCCGGAATCGCTGCCTTCGATGTTCACTATGCGTTTGACCTGTGACGCAAAACGTGCAAGCACACCCACACACACACACACACACACACACACACACATACACACACACACACACACAC
>Ga0157363_1006167_pt1 | contig 11248 bp, 6 predicted proteins | sample AttsexASBM1_FD_111477 | JGI IMG/M metagenome (GOLD analysis project Ga0157363, IMG submission 111477) | Fungus gardens microbial communities from leaf cutter ant in Ribeirão Preto, State of São Paulo, Brazil - Atta sexdens ASBM1 | ecosystem: Host-associated > Fungi > Mycelium > Unclassified ...
ATGATTCTGAAAAGATATTTGGGAAGAACTATTGTTCAATTCTTTTGGTGTAAACCTGAAACAGAACAATGAAATTTTTTAACACTAGGATTGCCTTAGAAGCATTTTTGTTTTAAATACTTTTATCTCAATAAATTTATCTTTGATGATCCACGAGCGCAAAAAAATAATTATTAAATATATTAAAAGCGAAAAGGATTTATAAAAGATAAATTATCTATAGAATATAATCTACAATTTTTTTCTCTTTTTTCTTTTTTAAGTTTTCAATATATGTTTCTAAAAGTTATATTTTTGGAACGCAGGAATATGATTCGATGAAAAATTTGCCATCATTTTAGAATGAGTTATTTATATTAAAAAATTGGCCAAAGATCAGTTTCTCAAAGTTATTCTTGCTTCATATAAATTATAACTATCTGAAACAGTTGAATATCTGCAAAATAATGAGTTAATATGTTTTTTTTACATACTGTTGCAATATTATGTTCATTCTAATTATTAAAATATTTTTACATATATGATTTTAAATAAAATTAATTAATATCTAATTAATTAATTTTTATGTATCTTTTCTGTTTTGCTTTATGATAAACTTATATGAAATCTTTATAACAAGCATATATGTATATAATTAGCACATTAGATTAAATTAGTAAAAAATAAATTTGCTAACTTTTTTATACAAACGTCCTACTTTCTATGCGTTTGAACTTTTGATATAATTGGTTTGTAATCGATTACATATCCATGTATATGTACGTAATACGAATGGCTTTTATAATAAAACAGGACAGCTAATGTCAAAAGAGCATCGGACCCACGCGGCTTCTGAAAGAGCCAACGACTTATGGTGTTATCAGTGCTTCACTATGGATCACGGTGAGAAATGTATCACTGGCAATGGTGGCAATTTCAGTGACTACGAGCACAAATGCATGGACGACAGAAGAATCTGCATGGTAAGACGAGATAAATTTGTATCTTTCGTTCTTACACTCGATTAACGTCAAATGCAACAATCCTTCTATATCAAGATTTGCATCATAATTTCTCATACAAACACATGCACACCAAATATTTTATACAGAATACAATATTATGTAGAAACGTGATTGATGTGATTGACCTACTTTCAGAGGAAAATTGGAATAGTTACCAGTTGCTCCGAGTTAGTTGAAGCGAGATTTTAACGAACGAGTCCGTGATGAATTCTCATTTAATGCGAACTTGTTACGATAATTTAAACCTTGTTTATCTGAGCAAATTAATATATAATTGAACATACATACAAACATCACGTTCAAGCGTTTATTTATGCGGTTAAATTATTACATGCATGAGATATGTCATATCGTTTATTTATCGGTATAGCAATTGTCGAAATGCCAGTGATATAGAAAAGATTTCATTCATAATTTTTGATATAATGAGGGAATAATATGAAAAAATACCGTACAATTCTTCTAAAAATTTTTAATTTTTAATAGAAATGCTAATGCGTTCAAAATGCTAACTTAAAAAAATCATAAATGATCTTTATATTTATTAATGTTTTCGATATTATTTATACATACGCGTTAAAAACAATCACTAAAAACAATCACTTTCGCAATATTCTGTTTTTTAAAAAAGACTCAATATCACACACATCGACAAAATATACAAAGTATATAGAATCCGAGCTATTGGTTTTCCTTTGTGACATAAATCCTCGTATAAAATCCCACTGTTAAATTTTCCTACGCAGAAACATCGTTATGAAAGCTCTCAATAGCGTATATAAAGTCACTCATCCAGAAAAGATGATTACATAATGATGAAGCAAACAAGTTTCTTTTTCATCGCAGTTATGATATCTATATCATCTGATTTACAATGTAATTAATTATGATAACCTCCTCTAATGTTTCCGCATAAATCTCATATGAGAGCTCCACAGAGGGACTCGCTCGGTAAAACTGCACACTTAATAAAATTGAAATACAATATGAATTCGTGCGTTGCAGGTAAAGCGATTTTCCTACACCACCAGCACCGAGAACTCGACCTCCAGTCCGAAGACGTGGTCCCTCCAAAGAAATTGCACGAACAAATGCGAGCCCGGGTGCATCGTGATCGGCGAACGCACCAAGCTCTATGCTTGTACGGCCTGTTGCGAGACTAATCTATGCAACAACGGTACCGGCACTGCCAACGACCTAACGATCAAAGAAATTGATCTCCTGCTAGCTCTTTTGCTCCAAGCTGTCTTGACTGTTATCATGTATCCATCCTGACAGTGTCAATAAAGCCTCTAATCACAATAATCCCCCCCACAACAATACATCCTCGTGGGCCACGGGTGCGGGCATCCGATGGCGCTTTGTTTTGTCTGCGTTTTTCGAAAGATACAATATATCCCGTGAAAATCTTTGAGCTTTACAATAAGCCATTATCTAAGTTTTAAGCAATTGACCAATCACAGTCGAATGTGAGAAGAATAATTAATTATGATTAATCAATTTTTTACGGTTTAAAATTTAAAGCTTAGATAATGACTTATTGTAAATTGCCAATGACATTTCGCTGAGCGGATACGTAAAAATTGTTTTATATACATATGATGTAGAATATAAATTGTATTGTTATAATATAGAGAAATCTTCCTTTATGATTTCCTCAAAAATTTATAAATTTATATATTAAAATATAAAAATGATTAGAACAGGACAAGTTCATAGCGCTATGAACTTCAAAATTCACACAGTTGTAATTTTGTTGAAAATGAACGAAATTTAAATTAAAAAATAATGTTTTAAAGCTTAAAAGCTCTATTTTCAAAAGATCTCTTTGTCTTTCGAATTTTTATGAGTTTGTAGTAATTTTTAAATAGAAAATTATGAATAAAATGAAAAATTATCAAGCAATACAATAGCTTTTTGAAAGTATTTTTATTCATTCATCGTTATCGGCAGCATTAACGTATTTTCGAATTTAGTTGACGAAGAGCAAAATTGTTTAGCTCTCAAAATTAATATGAATATTAATAATTTAATTCTTTTAACGCGGCTATAGCGGATTGGAACAATGTTAGAATGAAGATTATAAATCAAAAGCAAGATTGATTTACGAGAAACTGATTGTTCTACTTGCTGCTTTTATAATTGTATCATTTATTTCAAGTACGATAAATATTTAATGGCACTCTCCTTTTGTTGGTCAAATTGTTTGTATCTGATTCCGAGAATAATTTAAATTCAAACTAATATGAAGGATTGGAACAAAATGGAGAACGATCACTTATTTAAATTTACCGACCGTGAATTGTTTGAGAGTCTGGCGTCATCTAGCATCGATATTCTATATGTTGAAGCTGAAGTTACAATAGTATCGACCGCATGTAACATGTAGCAAAGTTAAAATAAAAAATCTAAATATAATATTTTGTAGTTACATAAATGGAGAAAACAATGAAAAAAAGAAATGAGAAAAGAAATATACATGTGATTAATTATTAAAAAAAAATTTTATGGAGCATCTTATAATAACATCTTATGTAACATAGCCGACAGATCGTCAGCTATCGATTATTGGTTACTATATCAATTGTCAATTATATATTATTATCTCATATAACAAAATAAAATAATAAATTATTACCATTTAATTATTGCATTTATACCTTCCGATATATATGTATATATATTTATGCTTTCCAATATATACTTCCATGTTCATAATACATTTATTTATGTGGTAAATCTACATTATATATTTTCAACCCAGTTTCCAGCAAAAATAAATGCACTTTTCACGCGCAAATAGAATAATCGCATAATCTCATGCCTGATTAGCGATAACTTCGCTCGAACAGTTAATTTCGTAAGGCTCTGTCTTGCAATTCTCTCGAGAAGATCGCGATTCAAGTCGACGGTCTCTTCGCCGCTACCACCAACAACAATAGTTGCGTTCGTTACTCGACACACCACTCCAGTATCACCCTACCTTTTTCTCCTCGTCCTTGTCCCCCTTCCACGGCGTTCACCTTCACGTGTTCGCGGAGGTCTCCGCTATTTCGCAGCTGTACCGGTATCCTCGCCGCGTCCGCGAAGGATCAAGATGGGGATTTATTTATTGCCCACAACAATCGCGCTGTTCGTGACGTTAAGCGCTTTCCGCGCGTCGACGCTCTTCCCCGAACAGAGAAACGTACGACGCCAAGAGGAAACTCTTTGCATGTTCAGCACGCACACGTCGACATGATTGACGCGCGTTCGAGCAGATGCATGCTGTGTCACATAAATATACGAAAAATCCTTTGTGTCTCGCGATTAATTGGTCGTAAAATCGATAGTCAACTGTGCCGCGCTGTACTACGTCGCGAATATTCTACACTTTGCAAACAATTCACACGGCAAACCTGTTACAAAGTATATAACAATTACGCCTAACTGACATTGTGATTTAAATAATATTTATTTCAGATCTGAATCATGTAATCTACACAATTTATATCAGAATACTATTTTTTAAAATTATTCATTAAAAAATTCTTGTGATTTATTTATGATTTTATTTCTTTTTATATTTTTATCACAAATCCATAGTCTAATAAATTTGTATTAAAAATCTAATAAAGTATGTATCACCATTATGTATGTAATACCATTCTAATATAATTTAGTTTTTTATGCAATTTTATTATATATTTTAAATTTTTATTAAAAATCTATTAAACAATTATAAATGAAAAAATTAAATTAATAAAAATAAATTAAATAACAGAAAAAATCCAATTTTCGTCACAGATCTCGGTGTTTTAATATTTATATACGTTATATATTTATATATTTATAAATTTTTATATATTTATAAATTTATAAATTTTTCATTTTTCAATTAACGATTATGTAATTTGTGATTTATTTTCAACTTTAGTTTATGAATACATTTCAAAACCGACAACTGAATTAGCGCAGTTTAAACAACTGATAAATGTATTTATAAATTTATTTACATATATATATATATATATATATGTGTGTGTGTATCTACATATATATATATTATTAAGCATCAAGATCCATTTTGAATAAAAATAGGATTCTCTTATTCAATTTAAATCTAATAAAGCTATATAAAATTGATATTAAATTAAGCATAATATTTTAAATATATGAATTAATGTATATAATGGCTTCTTATAAATTCAACAAAAATATCTTATTACAAAGAAATACATCTTATTATTTTTAAGGAGGTTTTTCAAAAATGAAGGGAAATCACGTAACTTTCCTTATCTTAAACACGAGAGCATAAAGGAACAAAATGCCATTGCTATCTTCTAAAAAATAAATAATGAATGAAATTTAATTTTTTTATGACAGAAATGAATATTTTTGTGGAAAATATTGAAGAAAAATTGTTTATAGTAATTATTTAATTTAGGTATTGATATTCTAGTGGAAACGACATTTTTACTAATGTGACATCATTTAAAGAGAATTAATGAACATATTACACTCTTACACAAAAATGATACGGTGAAACTTCATTTTTTTTTATTTTAAAATGTTCTTTAAATTTCATTCTTTTATATCCATATAACTCTTCACAATTCATATGTTTTGTTTACAATTAAATCTTTCTTCTCATAAGAATTTAAGCTATTTTAGAAAATTATTTTAAGAAAGCTGTACGGTCAAAAAAATCTGAAAAATTCAGGAATGCTTACTCGCAAAAAAATATTTTATTGCTTCAGCTAGAATTGTCGCTGTTTTTCGTATGTGATAGAAAAAAATTGTGTATCATACGCATAGAGTTCATAGCACAATATTTTAACAATATATGCAAGAAAATTGAGGTTACATAATTAAATCACATATGAATCACATTTAGAGAAGAGCATTATAGCGAGACTGTCTGAATAAATTTGACAATAATGGTTTGAATATAAATTCTATCTCTATCATCTGTATTGATTAGACATAAAACATATCCAATATCGTAGTGTTTGCTAGTTCATTTTAGCTCATTTTTCGTATTTATAGATAATTTTTCACTATAATTGCAAGATCATTCTTTCTTTCAGTGTACTTATTAATTATTAATTTAATTACAAACTTATTTTCAATATTTGATTAAATTCTTATATCATGTGAAAAGACTGAAACACCTCCTTAAATTTTCAAGAAATGGAAAGTTCAGCAACATAATCAGGCAACACTTCGCTTCCTCTCAGTATCAATCGTTTTTATAACAATGCATTACGCAATGCGTCGTCTTGAAAGATTTCAAGACTCTCGTTTCCATAAGATTCATTGATTTTACTGGAAATAGTAGTCATGTTGTGAAAATTGACCGCATATATTGTCCGTGGCTTGCAGCCACGATAATTGTCTGTGTTGGAACCTGTCTACTACCATCACACGATAAACGTTCATATGTCTGGCATGGCTGCGTCATCCAGAGAAATGAAAGAAAAATCACGGCGGCGATACTGCGCCGGCAAGACATCGTCAGTCCCCGATTGTTTCCGACTTGTCAAATGCCGGGAAGACACGTCCGTGATCGTCACACTCCGGAGTCTCCGGATACGGTCGGTCAGTGCGAGGACGTGAGGCATCGGGTGTGTCAGCATGCACGTGCCATCGTCCATCGCGATTCTTCTGCTACACCTGGTCTCGATCGCGGCCCGTCCGAGTCATCCGGAGGTCGTGCAGCGATCAAACGCGTCGAAGAAATGCTGCTTCGCCGGTTATGCGTTCAACGAAGACCTAGAGTGTGTCCACGAGGAACCGAATAAGTTCAACTACACCACGCACGATGCCTGGCGAACAATCGCCCAACATCCGCAGCAGATTACCACATTGATTACGTCCGTGCAGGGCTTGAACTGCCGCGATAACGAGGAGGATGATTTGCAACATCATCCATACGACCTCCCTCGCATTTATTCCATCTTTCGCGCGCCGAGGGACTATTGTATCGAAAACATGATCAACGGTACGACGGTGCTGATCAAATGCGCGGAGACCGGAGTCTCAGAAGTGACTCGGGACAGAGAGAATTCGACGGAGACGACAGTGATAATGAAAACCACGACAACGACGACAATGACAGCGACGACGATCATCACTGTGACGACCATCACCACCATTACCACCGTCAGCATGACGAATGTATCGTCAAAGGAGAATGAAACGCAGGTTGCTCATCACTGCAGCGATCTAAGGAATGTGTTCTTCTGGGGCACTCAGACTTACATGGACACCAACGTGGCCCACGTTGCTCTCACCATTATCGTCGTCGTGGTATACCTGTCTGTTCCGCAACTCGCCAGGAGCATTTACAATCGCGCGGTGCTCCGCCACAACGTCTGCCTGCTGCTGCAGGGGTCCTTGCTGACGTTTCTCGGCTACTGTAACTTGTGCGGCATCTCGATGAGCGACAACTTGGAAACATTCTTGTGGGTACTAATGCAGTACTTTACGAACGCCACGGTATTCTGGTTGAATGTGATCTGCTTCGACATGGCACTGTCCATTACGCGGTTTCGCTGGATGATAAGCTCGGGTAAGCAGACGAATCAAGAGGAGAACAGGCGACTCCGGCTGTACGGAGTTTTCGCGTGGGGTGGCGCCTTCCTACCCGCCGTCGTCGCTATCATCTTGGAATTTTGCCCTGGCATCCCGGAGGACCTCCCGTTTAAGCCGAATTACCGCCGTTATCATGACGGGCCGAACTACGTGGTGAACTTATATTTCTTCGGCCTACCTATGCTGACACTCCTCCTGAACAATGTGCTATTTGTGTTCACCACGTACAAGATTATACGAATACAACAAAGCACAGAGATAGCGACGAGGAATCAGTCCAATGCTCTTAGGAAAAAGTACTTCCTCTTCTTGCAGCTGTACTTGCTGATGGGCGCACCATGGTTTTTCGGCTTGCTCTTCGCTTGCATGAACAAGCTCGTGGTGATGAAGATATGCCGACTAATATGGCCGATTCTGTGGCTTTTGATGTTCGCTACCCATAAGAAACAACGACGGAAACTCGTTAATTTGTTGACGTTGCGATGCGTCAAGAAGAAGCCTGAGATTATCGCAATCTCGTAGAAGCAAACCAATGACTTTGCGCGATTTAGAATTAACTTGGACCGTCGATAAAATACATGCGTGATGGATCAAGTTCTTATCGACCGCAACCGCAGCGTGAAAAATTATGGGATACTCCTTCTATTGTCATACAACGGTTACATAATCGCGCGGCGACGATAGTTCCTCCTGCTAGTTCGCGCAAATTGTGCGCTCGCGGGCATTTGCATTACTTTCTTGCGCAACCCGCAGAAAACCCCCCATCTCGAGGAAAAGAAGAAATAAAAAAATCAACAATGTTGCTGCCGCCGCAATATCCGATGCCGCGAACTGAGCGATGAGTCGCAGAAAAACTCGGGTACGTGGCGTCGTCGCGTGGTAGGATAATAAAGGAGTCGTGGCGCGACGTCGTTTCCTGCCGGGGCATTTTAATTACCGTATTCGCGACGCGCCATCACTCGCCCCCGCGCGCTCGTATTATCTTTTTTGTTTTACTACGTGTAGAATATTAACCTGTTAGTATACAACGCGGAAGATACATCAGCGGCGGACGCTTTTTGTAGGCGATCTTCCGCACCATGAAAAGACGCAATAAGAACGTGATTCTCTCCTCTTGCGGGAAAACCTCGTCTCCTGTGCTAACAGGTTGAAATATAACTGCAAAATGCTCGGGAGATATTCTTTATTTTCTACCGAATGTCATTTTTGTACCTAGTATTAGGTAGACAGAAAGGTTCTCGTGTAAATATCACAGATGTCACGAAAAGAATGATTCTGTTAAAGTATCTAAAAATTTAGATAAATACAGATCTAAAAATAATTTTGTTAAAATAATTAATGCAGGATACTCAAACTGGTCGCTACGCACAGAAAAATATTATTTTATTGCTAAGAAAAGTAATTACTGAATTTCTTTCGTATTTTTAAGTAACAATTATCTTTAATACAAAATATATTCTTGATACTAATTTTAAAATGGAATACTCATACAAATTTTAGACAAATTCATTATTATGTTAGTCAAAACAAAAATTTATTTTCTTTTGAAGAATATAAAAGAATTTATTGAAGAAATGACTTTATAATACATACAAACAAATACAATATGTTTTGATTTAATAATCTTTAAATATAAATATTAAACTTATTAAGATTCAGAATATAGTTTGAATAAATTTAATACGTGTAATGAATTTGTGATAGATTTACGGATATATGAAATTTTGAAATATTTGAAAGAAGTAATTATTACTTGCATCGTACAGTATGTATTTTTCTATCTGCAGAACGTCAAAATTTTTTGCAGAAAAACCTGCTCATCATGCTTGAGATTCCTGCACTGAAAAAAAATGTATAAATTTTAATGAATATTTATTTGAACAGTACCAAAGCTTTATTTACAATAATAAATATTTATTCAATAAAAATTAAATAAAATTAATGGCTTGATACCAAAAAATATATATTTGTATATTTAGTAAATATTTAGTCTTACCCTCTCGGTACTTTTCAAGCACAAGATTTATTAAAATTTAACACATTTTTTCAGTGTATATAATTATTTTGATCGTCCGACAAAATTATTTTCAGATCTGTATCTGGCTAAATTTTTTTAGATTTTCAACAAAATCGTTCTTTCTGTATAAATATTCAAATATCTAGTCAATTATGGGAACATAAACAAATCAATTAACAATGGGATTTGCTAGAAAAAATTACCAAATAACGATATCTTCTCGATAGCGCAATAACATCGCGCGGAATCAATAAATAAGGCCTACGAGCCTACTTATTAATGACATATTGATTTAATGTTTCATTCCGTTCGCCACATGGCAAAAAAATAAAAAGACTCATAGTTGATCTTGAATCAACCATATAATATCAGAATCAGATATTTCTAAAAATGCAATAAAGAATAAATGTCGCGTACATAATATAAGAGAAATAGAAAGAATTAAAATGACAACTAATTTGTCACTCGATTTATTAATTAATAAATATAGTAATTAAATATAGTAATTAAAATGTATATAAATATGACTTGTTATAATATTAATTTGCAATATTTTATAAATAGGGCAAACCGAATATTTTTTGAAAGAAAACCGAGAAGCTCTGTTATTTTAGAATGCAGGAACACGATCTGGAAATAAATTCATATGTAAAATTGTAGAGAGATATTCGACTCAGAGAATCTATCAAAACGAAAATATATCCATGACCAGCATTTACGTAACAAACTGTAAACAATTAAAAAATGTGATTAAAGCGTAAGTTTGAACTGATAATACTTTTTCTATATACATTCTCTGCGAGCATAAAGAAAAAAAAATATATTATAATCTCTCATTCTATATGTGATATAAAGTTATCGATATATTATGTTATTAGTATTTTAATCGCAATTATTTGTATAAAGATATATATTATTACATTAAAATTCGTATTAAAATATCTTTTTTGTTAAATCGATTTTCATACTTGTCTCTATTATTAGAATTAACGTTCCATGTATTTTTAACGTATATGTATACGCATCTATTCATCTTGAGTTTTCCACATAAAGCTGTTAACTAGAAAGGCTTATAGTTAGCTAATCTTCGCAAGTATAAGCATGGACATGACGTGAGTCATCGCCTGGATATCGCTGTCATAGATTGCATCAATATTTATGCCGTGCCGTAGCGTCGCGTGTGTGCAGATTCGTGTATGTTATTTTGCGTTAAAACAAAAGCTAATTTATATGCGTCAAATTTTTTTGTCGGTCAAGTCACTTCTGCATTTTACGGACTGCTCGTCGCGTCGTGTCGCGCGATTTGCGCATGAACAAATGCAAACAAATATTATACGAAGTAATAATTTGAAATTTGACATACTGGAGATATTATGCGTGACAAGCATGCTTCGTTAGCGGACTTCCTTGTCAAGAGATATTTCGGTGATCATTATGTCTAACCAGCCTTTTAAAGCCCGAAACGCTTTTCATCCAGCCGATCCACCGCACGGCATGCAAAATTACGATGTGGGCGCTCTAACGAGAGATCAGAAACAAGCTTTGAACAAAATGAAAATGATGATTCGAAAGGAAAACGAAATTTACTTTAAATCACACCCGGAAATCAGAGGTCTGATCGGTATTTTATTAAGGTACGCTCGCATCTAAT
>Ga0157363_1006168_pt1 | contig 11248 bp, 15 predicted proteins | sample AttsexASBM1_FD_111477 | JGI IMG/M metagenome (GOLD analysis project Ga0157363, IMG submission 111477) | Fungus gardens microbial communities from leaf cutter ant in Ribeirão Preto, State of São Paulo, Brazil - Atta sexdens ASBM1 | ecosystem: Host-associated > Fungi > Mycelium > Unclassified ...
AAGAAATAAAATTTAGATGTTTTGAATCATTAAAATATTGCAATATTAATTTTAAAATGCAATTTTTGTATAATAATTGATTGTAAAGAAATAAATATATGTTTCTTTAAGAACATTTTTTCTTTTTTTCTTTAAAAATATTGTTTCTTTCTTTCTTTTTTTCTTTTTTTTTCAAGCAATTAAAACGATTTTTTTAAATTATATGTTATAACAAATGACATTTTAATGAAAAAATTAAATAAAGTATCTACATACTTGATTGTAGGTACACGCTGAAATGAAGTGGAAACCAAGACCGCCTCGAAGGACTTTACCAACACGAGAAGATCAAGTGAAAACTTTAAAATCGCAGGACTACGACGTTTTAATAATCGGAGGTGGTGCAACGGGAGCAGGATGTGCTCTAGACGCTTGCACACGAGGTACGATCGCCAAATCTCTTCTTTTTTTGCTTGCTCAAGTGAAGCCTACACTTCCACTTTTTTTCGAAGGTCTAAAAACTGCGTTAGTTGAAGCCGATGACTTTGCATCTGGCACATCATCCCGCAGCACGAAGTTAATCCACGGCGGCGTACGATATCTGCAAAAAGCGATCATGCAAGTGGACATCGAGCAATATAGAATGGTGAAAGAAGCACTTCATGAACGTGCATCAATGCTGAAAAACGCACCATATCTAGCACATCCATTGCCTATTATGCTGCCTGTTTACACGTACGTTTATGAATGAGTATAAATAATTCTGATGCTGCATGTTCTTTTTCACATATATTTCTATTACTTTTGTCAGATGGTGGCAAATTCCTTATTACTGGTTTGGCATTAAGATGTACGATCTGGTAGCAGGTAGCAAAACCGTCAAATCATCGTATTATTTGAGTAAATCGCACGCTCTGGAACTTTTTCCAATGCTGAAAGGCGACAAACTAACGGGAGCTATTGTCTATTATGACGGTAGCCATCTTGTTATCTCTCTTTTTATCTCTTTTATAATTTTTATAGACGAGCTATCTGTCTCTTGAATAAATGTGCTATTTGACAGGCCAACAAGATGATGCCAGGATGAATCTGGCCATTGCTCTAACAGCTTCGAGACACGGCGCAACGGTCGTAAATCATGTTAAAGTAATCAATTTATTAAAGGGTCTTGACAAGGTAAGTATCAGGTATTTACAAATATTTGAGTGAAAATATGAGAATATTTTATAAAAATGTCTTTCCCTGTCCAAAAAGGATGGCAAACGAGTCCTTGTGGGAGCTCACCTTAAAGACGAACTCACGGGAGAGGAATGGGATGTAAAGGCCAAGGCGATAATTAATGCGACTGGTCCCTTCACTGATCATATTAGAAAGATGGACGATCAAAGTGTCCAATCTATCTGCGCTCCATCTTCTGGCGTTCACATAGTATTGCCAGGATATTACAGGTACAAAGAACGATGTATTGCTAAAATAACATTAACTCTTTGAAGCTGATGTCAAAATCTGTTATTAACATTGAATTTGTGAGATTCATTTAATATATGTTGATTAAAAGCATTAATTAATTTTAAGGAACCAAAATGACAATTGTAATTTATATAAAAAAAAGAATAAATTCTAAGGTTATTTTAATAAAGCTAATTCAAATTTGTAAATATAACATGAAGAAAATTTAATTGTTTAACATTTTTGGGTAAAATGGCAATTGCTGTAATAATAACAAATAATACAAGAATTAAGAAATTTAAATTCTAATTTAAATTCATATATAATAATATTTTTTTATTTTTACATTACTTCACGGAGAATGTGAATTATATTTATTTATCAGAATCTTTGTTATCCGAACAATCTCTGTATAAAGAATTTAATAGATTCATCATCAGTTTCGGAGGTTAATAGCATATTGTTAAATTCATTATAATCGATACACCATCGATATACCAACGCTTCTTTTACAATATTTTCAGTCCTGATCAAATGGGTCTACTTGATCCAGCAACGAGTGACGGCCGGGTGATTTTCTTTTTACCATGGCAAAAGCAAACAATTGCAGGAACAACCGATTTGCCTTGCGAGGTAACACACAATCCTCGACCTACGGAAGACGAGATCATGTTTATTCTGCAAGAAGTGAAAAATTACCTGAACCCAGACGTTGAAGTGCGTCGCGGAGACGTTCTTTCTGCCTGGAGCGGTATTAGGCCGCTCGTTTCCGATCCGAATAAACCGAATACGCAATCACTCGCTAGGAATCACATCGTGCACGTCAGTCCTACAAATCTCATCACGATAGCAGGCGGCAAATGGACAACTTACCGAGCGATGGCTCAAGAAACCATTGACGCGGCTATAAAAGGTATATCGGCAGAATTAAACGCAAAATGTTATAAAAGACTCATAAATATTCGTTTAAAGCTTGCGAGCTAAAACCAGAAAGACCCTGCCAGACGGATGGTTTTCTTCTGGAAGGCGCTCAGGGCTGGAGCCCCACAATGTACATTAGATTGGTGCAAGATTTCGGTCTGGAATGCGAGGTCGCGCAACATTTGTCCAAGAGCTATGGAGATCGTGCATTTGCCGTAGCTAAAATGGCCTCGCTTACGGGAAAACGATGGCCTATCATTGGAAAGAAAATTCATCCGGAATTTCCATACATCGATGCTGAAGTAATTGTCTCTCTGAATTGTTCAAAGAACACGCCTACATACTAATCATAGAAGATCGAGTTCCGGTGAAATAAATTATCTTTTACATCTAATATAACTTGTAATGTAGTGAACAGAAAATATCTCCTAGACATAAGATTTAATAATGGACTTTTTAACTGCGTATTAAAGGTGTTCTATAAACATAAGTTTTATATTTTTGGTACACCATAGTTCAATTATTCTTGTTATTAAGCCTTGTATGTTATCTTGTTTTTATTTATTATATATCTTTTGTTCACTATATTATAAGTTGTATTATATGTGAAAACTAAATCATTTCCGGAATCTCACTTTCCATATAATTAATGCAGAGTCTTTTCGATCTACAATTATATCTTAAATGTATTTCAGATACGCTACGGTGTACGAGAATACGCTAGAACTGCGATCGATATGATTGCACGTCGATTACGACTCGCTTTCCTAAATGTCCAAGCAGCTCAAGAGGCACTACCAGGTATCGTAGATATCATGGCCGAGGAATTGCATTGGTCGGCAGAGGAGAAGAAGAAGCAGCATCGCGAGGCCAGTGAGTTTCTCGCTCAAGAGATGGGTCAGATGGTGAACCGTGCTTCCCGCGACAAGATTCCTATCAATCTCACCAAGGATGAGATCCAACTTTACATCAAGCGCTTTCGAATTATAGACAAAGATAAGAAAGGATATGTGTCTATCAATGACATTAGACGAGGACTAAAGGTTTGCATATATATATTTCGGCATCTCTCCGGTACCTCTGACATTTTTTTTATCTACTTTCTTTAATTATCGATATCCATTAACGTCGCCGATACATAGGTGTTAGGTATACATATGAACCAGGACGAGATGCACAGCTTGTTGAGTGAAATTGATGTTGTTTACAATGGCCAAATGGAATTGCCAGATTACTTGCAGGTAAATCATCAAACATATACTCAATGTATATTCTTTCTCTTCACAGCTCTTTGGAGATAAGGAAGTACCGGGTGATGAACTTCACGAAATTCTGCGTGAAATCGATACCAATATGAACGGTCAAGTTGAATTGGATGAATATCTTCAGGTCTGTGACATTGCGCATAGTGCACACAGTCACAGTCGGATTTTTTTTCGCATATTTGTTTTTTCGTTATGCATTATACAATACAATAGTTTTTTTAGAATGATTTCGTTTCTTTTTTAACACTATTATGTGTAGTAATTCCTGATAATTTCTGAATTGACAGAGAAATTAGCAATTAGCAAAATTATCAGTTTGTTGCAATGCTTTGTGTTCTTTTTTTATATTTATATTGCATGTGTTATGATGTAATCAAAGTTATTTCATACTATTTTTTCGAATATTCTTTTAACATTTGCATAAATCATTTTTTTATGCTATATACACATATATAAACTTGTATCATTTTTTATATACAGATGATGTCAGCTATAAAATCTGGTCATGTGGCATATTCACGTTTTGCGCGGATGGCTGAAATGGAGGAAGCACAGCATGAAAAGGAAATACTCAAGAAACAAATAAGCGTCGAGAGATCAGGGGGAGGACTATAAAAAAGTCTACCCTTAGGAATTAGAATTTTGGAATTTTAATTTCACATTTGACAAGTTTCACTATCACGTATTTATATCTAAGAATATCAGTTTATACGATCGAAACGAAAAGAATCAAACAATCTCTTGCGAAATGAAACTCTATTACGAATAATATTTTTAAAAAAGTATATTATAATCTGCAAATGTCTCGAATAATTCGCAACGTACGAGTTTGTGTACACACGTCCGTCGCGTAGATTTTTATTGATAAGTAATTGAAGTCAATTACGAGAAAATATTTTAATTTATGTGTAGTTTCTCTTTTCATCTTTTGACATACAATTATGGAATATCTATATTATGTACAAGATGCAGCACAATTGCATTCTTTCTATTTGTATATAGTCAATGCCAATGCAATCTAACCTAAATAATACCTATATTATATATTTTTGTTAAATTGAAAAAAATTTCATTGCCTTAATTGAAATTCTAGTAGAAATCAGAAAAATACAAATAGAATGCAATTAAATCTATCAAACATCTTATTCGAGATAATCAGAATTCTGATTCATTTAATCAATTTTGTTTATACTTTTTGTCGCTGCAACTAGAATGTTTTTCTCATTGTAGGAATATAATTTATGTAATGTTGGAATTTTAGCCCTAAATTGCCTCTTAAATTGCTTCGATATTTATAATATTTATAGCATTACAATTGTACATTATATATTATTTAACCACTTTCTTGTCAGTACTAGACATTTATTTCCTGCAAAATTGTGAATATAATGTTGCTGTAAGATACGCTTGTAATATCATTTTAAAGAAATTTTTCAATCTGGTCTCTGAAAAAAAACTAAACCGACAGTAGTGTGAACTTTGTATCATTACTAATATATGCTAAAATTGTACAAACTACAGATATATCGTGAGAAATCATCAATGTATTATCACTGTAATATGACACAGTGACAAGCACTTGTATTTTATCATCATCATCATTATCATTCATCATCATCATATCAATAAAATCGATAGTAAATAATTTGTAGTACTGTTTTTCCAATTTTTTTTTTTGTCAAATATTGGTAACGTGCTACAAATTATCATATATAATTCGACACTCAGCGGTTAGCGTATTTCAGATAAACGTATGACGTATCGAGAAAAGAATTTCCTTAACTTTATCGTCATGTGGTTAGGAAAGGAATTTTTTAAGAATTTAATTCTAGATAATTTTTTTAGAATAAGCCTAGGTTTCAGAATTTCATTTTATATGTACGAAGTTGAAAGTTTATGCAAGGAGGGAGATAAGCTTATCGCTTGACGAATACTTTTTCGTGATTTTCCTGAAAGTAAGAAACGCTTTAACATAACTAAAACATATGAATTTTAGAGATCCTGAAATCCATTTTATTAATTTTTAAATAGTAATGATTTGGAATAATTTTATGTTTCACAAATCTGATTTTTCAGTTTTGTTCTATTCATGTAGGATGTAGGTTAATTATCGTACTATATTTCTCTGTCAACAATTTTCATCCTTTATTCGCAATTTGAGTCTTGGAACTTTAGTGCAGATTTATTATTTCGAACTGTATAAAAGACTAAAAAGATTCTTACTTGTGAATTCTTGTATACCCTCAACTAGTAATATCATAGAAGTTAAATTTTATTAATTTTATTAATTTTTTATAGATTTAAATTTATCTAAAATCTAAAAATTTATTCATCAAAAAATGACTGTGCTTTTAAAGTATAAATATGTTTACGTTAAATTCAATTGTAATTTTTTTATATAATTGAAAATTTTTAAACTTTGAAATTAATAACAAAACAAAAATTCCAAAGATCTAATGTTCTTTCAGCATAATATAAAAATGTGTGATCCTATTGCGAATTAATTCAAAGATCATCAATCGTCAAAGAACATCCCCGAGAAATGTCGCGGATCGCAGATAGCGACACGTGCCCTATCGCACGAGCTGTTCACCCGCGGTCGGTATACGCTAGGTGAAAGGTGGGAGGAAGCGGAAGACTAGAGAAAGTAGGAGGTACGCGTGGTTTAGCCCCCTTTAATAGGGTGGGCGTCCGCCGCAAGCGTTCCCGCGTACGCCCCTGTCGAACGACGCCCCGGCGAGCTGCCGGCCAACTTGATTGGTTGATGGTGATGGCCGACCGGTCGCGCGTACCGCAGCCGACTAATCAGCGAGCCCGTGCCATCGTGTCGAGCGAAACGGCGACGTTGCCATCCGCGCACCGCCCATTGGCACCGCATTCGTGGGTATGTGCGTTCATGTTTTACTCGATCTTTCTCGTTTTAAGACGATTTTGTTGGTGTTCGTTGTGCAGCATTTCTGCGAGCGCGGATGGGCGATTAAACTGGACGAGACGGGACGTGCGCGGTATATCACGGCGTGCACGTGCCAGTGGATTTAATGAGTTGGGGAAACTCGTTGATTCCACTTTGTAGTGTTCCAGTAGCGTCGAGTAAAGCTGGACTAAGCGTGTCTTCCACGACTCGACGGTGGCGGCGGTATACTCGTCCGGAGTACGCTAATCCGATTAATCTCACTGGCGTAGCCCCTTCTTATACAGATATCCAGCGTGATCGAGCTTGATCATTCGTGAATCGAATGACGCGAAGCGATCTACGGACCGATAGCGTCGCTACAGCATAGTGCTTTGAGGAGGCTCTGGCGCGCGTTGCGTGACACGTGCAGCTGTCTGTGTGCGCGCGCGCGCGGCTCACACAGGAGTATTTGGTATACGGGGGTGAGGACGTGCAGGATAGGCGACCGCGCGTCGGTGAATACTTACCTGTGAATGCCGTTGCGATTGTTGCAACGTTCTCGCGTACAACGAGACGCGGATGGTACAGCGTAACTTGTTTGGTTTGTCCTTGCCAAGTCGATTCACGGTGAACGAATGTGTCGCGTCTGAATCGAAGAGGCGACGCATGCTTTCGCATAGTCGCGTGATCAGCGAACTTTTACATTTGGGTCAAGTTGAACACTGGTGCATTAGTGTCGACAAAAGTGGTGATGTTGGTTTGACGTTGGTACCTGGCGCGCGTCGGCCTGGCGTTTTTAATGGTTTGGCAGTGTGAGTAGACAGTCCTGCGGGAGGGCAACACGTGTTTGTTTCCATGTTAGGTGGAGTCCCGGTGTGGCGAAGTGGGTGGAGGCTGGGCATCGCGAGTCGTGCCTTCCCCGTTATCGCGGGTCGCTCGCGCCGCCGCGAGAGCGCGAACGAGCGGCGGATGACCGAGTGGGCGGTAATGACGACACGAGGCTCACCTTGCCGTCATGTCGGGCCGCGTGCGCGTGCTACATTTATGAATCGGGTAGGGGCGGTGGGGAAACAGGGGCGTAAGGAGGCGGTCCTCGATCGGGTTCTCGGGCGTCCTCCTTGGGTGCCCGTTACCGCCGACCGGCCTTCTTTGTTCCCTCGTCGGGGAAAGAGAGAAAGAGAGGGAGAGGGGCAGAGAGAGAGAGAGAGAGAGAGAGAGAGAGAGAGAGAGAGAGAGAGGAGTTAGCGTCTTGCACATGCTAGCAAAGCTCAATGTCAACATGCTCCAACACTCGTAACCCCTATAAGGAGTTGGAAACTGCACTTTTCCTCTCTTCTGGCTTTCCCTGTTTAAATCCCCGCGTAAAATCCCTAATGCTCCACCTAATTTTTTGAATTTGGAAACTGTTTTTTTTCTCTTCTGTATTTAAATCTTCCTTATTTAAACCTTCGTGTTAAATCCCAGTTCCAACTAAATTGTTAAAAGATTTAGAATCATATTTTCGATTTGAGATTTTTTATTCAGATTAATGAGAAAAACGAGATATCATTCATACAAGTATAAAACTGACACTACAAAGTCTCTTTTTTCTTGTCTCCTTTTATTTTTCTCTCTTTCTGCATTTCTTTAAAAATTCTTTGCAAGGAATTCTTTGCAACGATTCTCTGACTTCTGAAATCAATGCAATCTTTCTATATATCTCTTTCATTCAATTGTTTTAATTGTTATAATTCTCTAATATAAGCCTTTATAGAACTAGTTACTATAATAGACACAATTCTCTAAAAATAACATTTCTTTGTAGGAGCGCCATTTCTGTGGACGATTCGTTTCTTGTAGCTTCAAGAAGATTGCCAATGTAGTTGTTATATTATAAATTCCTAGCACTCGACATGAAATGACATTAGATTCGTTGTTATAAATTGTATAGAGTGCAAAACGAAATTATTCATCATGAAACGGAGCATAGATGGCAGGAATCTTTCACAGGTAAAATTATTATGTGTTACTAGTTCTTCTACTTCTTTACTTTTATTTTATTAATACTTTGTTTTTATAATATTATTTTTTAAAATTGATGTTGATAAATGATATTTTTTATATAAATATCATAGACAATATTTATACACAGCAATTAGCTTAAGATATATGCTATTATACTATAAAAAATTCACAAGAAAATAAATGATATAATTATTTGTAGGAAGAAATTGAAGAACAGGATCCCTTGCAACCTCAACAGCAACAGCAAGATGATGCAGATCAACAACAATTAGAGCAACAGCAGCAAACTGTCCAGCCGCAGATTCGTTTTCTAAGCGCTAATGTGTTGCAGCAATTGCAGCAACAGCAAGATGTTCAGCAAGCTCAACAGCAGCAGCAGCAACAGCCACAAGTTATTACCCTGCAAAACTTTGTGCCTTTACAAGCTCAACAGCCACAACATGAACAGCAGAGAACGCAAGCAATCTCTGTCCAATCGCTACCTCATCAATTCTTGCAAGTATGAGAAGACATAATTACCTATATTAAAAAAATAGTTGATGCGCCGTACTGAGAAAAAAATTTTACATTATATATTATATTTGATATATTATATTTGACTTATAGCGAATTTGATTGGACGCACTCAGTGCGTACTGGTGCACATTAAGCCAACGTACACAAAATAAGAGATGTTTACAAATAAACATAAAAATCGATTAAATCATGAAGTACTCAATACATTTTAATGTACCATTACGTAAAATATGTATTTCATAATTCGAAATATTTGCATTTCATTTTTATATTCAATATATTCAATTAAATCAGTGTACAATGGTTTTAATATGCACCAGTGCGCACTAGTGCTTTCAATCGAATTTGTAATTAAATACGTATACAGTCTCCAAAAGTCTGAAAGAAATAAATGACGAACTAAATTGATATAGTTAAATGATTAATTTTTCTTCTCAATGCATATTTTTAAATTCGTTATTTTTTAAAGCCTACTTTATATCATACAAACTGTAATTTGGTGATACAATCAAATTCAGAACAGAATTCTATTTACAATCAATACAATATTTTGCGTATCGTAATATAGGAAATATTTGAAGAAGTAAAATACACACATAGAAAATATATCAGTGACATATATTTTCTATATGTATGTTTTATTTTTTCTATGTTACAGGTCTATTTTTTGTGGCTCAACTAGTGTACTCTTTTGGAACTTAAAGTGAGATAGACATACGTTTGATATTTGTCTAAAAAGAGATATTTGTCTCTACGAGAAAGAGAGTTCTAGAAAAGTCTAGTGCAGGAATAGAAAACATACTAACGATACGCAAAATTATAAATTCTGTTTTGAATTTGGTCGCAAATTATAGATCGTCTAAAGTGCGCTTTACTTAATTTTAATTTATAAACGAAATTTTTATTTCACAGGGTGCTCAGATTATCAGCAGTGCTCAGGCACAAGCGGCTCTTCAACAGCAGCAGCAGCAGCAACAGCAACAGAGTCAGCAACAAGCCCAGCAACAGCAAACGCAGCAACAAGCTCAGCAGCAGCAAACGCAACAGCAACAGCTTAGTTATAGTGTAATCCCACAAATGCAGACTGTTAATATAGATGGTCAGGAAGCTCTATTTATTCCATCCTCAGCGATGTCGGCTGCAAGTGCCCATCATCAGGCGCAGCCAACAATGCAATTTGCTACTGCAAATGGTCAACAAATGCAACTTGCCGGCCAGCAAGTTCAACTAGCAAACGGACAGACTATTATTACACCACAGCCAGTTAGTCTTATAAGAGCACCGAATGTCTTTCCTACTTCGATTATACAAAATATTACGGGACAAACTGTTCAGTTGCCGACAGGTATGTTCTTCATTGCAATCGCTTATAATCATATTTTTTTATAAAATATTATTTTGTAATGTGCTGAATGTAATTTATGTATGTCTTTGTGATTAAAATTTTCCAATTATAGGATTCGTTCGCGTTGCTTGCACTTTTTGCTTTAAAAATCTTTGCTTTTTAACCGAATATATTTCTCCCAAAAAATTTATGGGAGGAATTTAAGCAATGCGAATATTAATAGTCTAAGCAATTTTAACATATTTAAGATGATGGAATAATGTGTATTGTTCTAGGACAAAGTGTACAGGTAAGACCGCTGCAATTTCCTATGCAACACGTTCAGCAAGCGGTACCTGTGCAATTGCCAGTCACTGCCAATAATGGACAAACCGTTTATCAGACAGTACATCTTCCTGTCCAGTCGCTATCCAGCGTCTTCAATATGCCCACGACGCAAATGATACCACAAATTATGCAAGTAAGTAATTCAGAGGCATGACAAAGTCTCACGCAAGAGATCGTCTCATTATAATTAATACTATATAATTAATACTATATACCAATTAATAATTATTGCGAAATATTATAATATTAATTATTAATAATTATTGCGAAATATTATAAATTATAATAATATGAAATGTACATTCTAATTATTTTAATTTTAGCAAATACCTCAAGTGGCGCAGATTATTACGCCGAGCGGTCAAATTCAGCAAGTGCAAATTGCTAGTTTACCGCAATTGCAAAACCTTCAGGTAAATATAAATCAAATTCAATAAATGAAAATTTGAAATGTATTATTCAAAACAATATTTTAAAGGGCATACACCACTATACAAGATATTGGAAGCGAATAATTTTAATTTATTAATTTTAAATCATAATTATGTA
>Ga0157363_1006169_pt1 | contig 11247 bp, 12 predicted proteins | sample AttsexASBM1_FD_111477 | JGI IMG/M metagenome (GOLD analysis project Ga0157363, IMG submission 111477) | Fungus gardens microbial communities from leaf cutter ant in Ribeirão Preto, State of São Paulo, Brazil - Atta sexdens ASBM1 | ecosystem: Host-associated > Fungi > Mycelium > Unclassified ...
AAGGCAGACAGGGCAGGCGAACCACGCAAAATTTCCATCATTAATCATCTCTCGTCGTCGGTATGTCTGGCTGACATACACTGGCGCTACAGTGGGAAAACGGCGCTAGTATAATGAATCTCGCCGCAATACGAAACCGTTTGCGCGGAATTTATCGCAATAGACCTCTTCCGATTTGATGAACATTTATTGCTTTAAAAGTTGCTCTCTGCCGTTAAATTGCTCAGAATGCACCCGTCTTGCGCTTAGAAATCATCAGATTCACTCCCTAATATTAGGGGAATCGCGAGCAGAACCGAGAGATAACTATTTGAAATGTATAAAATTTAATTATTTCTTTATCGGTCTTGTCACCTTACTATTAGCATCAGCTTTATGGCCAGCAATACCCTGGCACACTGGGAAACAAGATTCTCTTGCGCAGATCCAATCGCGCGGAGTGTTGCGTATCAGCACCCTGAATTCGGCGCTGACCTACCAACAGGTTAAAGATCAATCGCAGGGAATGGACTACGAACTTGCTAAGCGCTTTGCGGATTACTTAGGCGTTAAGTTAGAGGTCACCGTCCGTCCCAATATTAAAAGTTTGTTTAACGACTTATCTGAGCAACATTCAGACCTTCTCGCCGCCGGCTTGAACTGGGATGAGCATCGCGCGCAGAAATATGTCGCTGGACCGGCTTATTACAGCACCTCGCAACAACTGGTTTATCGTATCGATAAGCCGCGACCGAAAAGCTTGAATGACTTACAGGGAACCTTAAGTATTCTCGATGGGTCAACGTTCGCGAGTACGCTTGAGGCAGAGAAGGCCAATCGCTATCCCGCTTTACATTGGGTAACCGAAAGTCATCTTGGACCTCAGCAAATTTTACGAGAGGTAGTAGAAGGCAAAATTGATTACACCATCGCTGATTCAGCGACGGTAGAAATGATGCAACGGATTTACCCCAAACTTGCTGTCGCCTTTACCGTGACGCAAGAGCAGCCGGTAAATTGGTATATCGCAGGCAACCAAAGTGACAGTTTGCATGCCGCCATGTTGGATTTTTTCAGTCAATTGAACGAGCAAGGAACGTTAGCGCGTTTAGAGGAAAAATATTTAGGGCATTCAGGACATTTCGACTACGTCGATACCCGGAGTTTCTTGCAAGCCGTAGATACACGATTACCGACGCTTAAGCCGGTATTCGAAAAATATGCCCAAAACTTTGATTGGCAGTTGTTGGCCGCGATGGCTTGGCAAGAGTCACATTGGGATCCTCACGCTACCTCACCGACTGGTGTGAGAGGGATCATGATGTTAACCAAGACCACAGCGAGTAGCTTAGATGTCAGCAATCGTCTCGATACCGAAGAGAGTATTCGAGGGGGAAGCGAATATCTTCAGCAACTTATCCAACGATTACCGTCGGACATCCCGAAAGATGAACGCGTATGGTTTGCGCTAGCCGCTTACAATATCGGTTTAGCTCACTTAATGGATGCACGGCAATTGACGGTCAACCAAGGGGGCGACCCGAATAGTTGGAGCGATGTAAAGGTACGTTTGCCATTACTAGGTAAAAAACGCTACTACTCGCAAACCACTTACGGTTACGCACGTGGGCAAGAAGCCTACGATTATGTTGAAAAAGTACGTAAATACAATTTGAGTTTAGTCGGCTATCTGCAAGAGATGGAGCAACTGCCTCTTGTACCGCCTCATACACCAAGTGGCATTTCTACTACCCCAGTGGAACCACAATTAGTGATGAACTAACTCTGTTGAGCCCGCGCCGCTAGGCGTGCGGCTTTTTTTTCGGCCCGACGTTGCCTAAAAAAATCACTCAATAAAGCACCACACTCTTCTGCTAATACTCCTCCACAAATCATCGGCTGATGATTCATCCCAGGATGACGTAAGATATCGACCAGCGATCCCGCTGCACCGGTTTTTGCATCACTCGCCCCAAAGACAATCCGCCCAATACGACCATGGATCATGGCCCCTGCACACATTACACAGGGTTCTAAGGTGACATAGAGTGTCGTATCGAGTAAGCGATAATTTTCCAAGGCCTGTCCGCCTTGACGGATTGCCATAATCTCCGCATGCGCGGTCGGGTCATGATCGGTAATGGGGAGATTCCACCCCTCGCCTATCACATGCTGTTGATAAACCAGTACTGCGCCGACCGGGACTTCACCCAATGTATATGCGCGCTGAGCGAGTTGTATCGCATGGCGCATCCATTTTTCATCATTATTAGGGGAGATAGTATTGTCCACCGTGGCGATCCTTAAAGCAGTAATTAACGGGGCATTATACGCATTGCTTACCCTTTTAGGGCGAGATTATTGACCGAAGATGAGTCGCTTCACAGCATTGGCGCTTAATTGCTGAACCTTTGTGTAGAAAATAATAAGGGATAATAAATAACAGGCTATGTATTCTGCCGAGCTTTTATACTGCTTCCAAAGTACAGCACTCTATCCTTTACTACGCATCCGCCAGAAAGTATGGCGATAGGGATTACGTTTTGGCACTTTCAAGCTTTCTGTGAGTGACGTGGCTGGTTTAGGGGGAGGAGCCCCTCCCCTCGCCCATCAATTTTAGTAATGTTTTACTTACCGATAACCTTCTCAAGAGCGGGTTGTAGTGCGCTATAACGAAACTGGTAACCTGCATCTATAAGTCGTTGAGGCACAGCCTGCTGCCCACCTAGCACTAACACAGCAGATTCGCCCATTAGACAGCGGACGGCAACGGCAGGCACACGCATAAAGCATGGGCGATGTAATACCTTAGCCAGCTGTTCGCTAAATTGTTGATTACGAACTGGCGTCGGAGCAACCATATTAAACGGTCCCTTTAAAGAAGGCTGGTTCAATAGAAAAAGTGTCGCGTTCAGCATATCATCGATATGGATCCACGGCATATATTGCTGGCCATTGCCAAAAGGTCCCCCGACACCCATACGAAACGGTAGCGCCATTTTTGTGAGTGCACCGCCTTCACTCGATAGGACGACCCCCGTTCGTAATAGGCATACTCGCGTGTTTGCACTTTGTGCCTCAAGCGCTAAAGCTTCCCATCGCGAGCAGAGCTGCCAGGTAAACTCTTGATGTGGAGAGCGCTGTTCGGTCACCAGTGCCTGCCCTTGATCACCGTAATAACCGACCGCAGAGCCTGAGATCATTACTGATGGCGGCTTGGCGCTGGCTTTAATCAATTCAGCAATCTGTGCGGTGAGTTGCCATCGGCTATCACAGAGTTTTTGTTTTTGTGCCGCCGTCCAGCGCTTATCGGCAATCGGCTCGCCAGCCAGATTAATTACTGCCTCGAAGCCGTCTAATGACGACAACCCATCGAGGGAGTTCAATAATTCAACTTGGGGACCCAGAATCTTCGTCGCCCGCTCAGGGGATCGGGTCAACGCAGTGATGTGATGTGATTGATTCAATAGTGCCTGAATGAGACGCTGTCCTATCAATCCCGTTGCACCGGTAATAAGAATTTTCATCGCTTGCCTCTCAATTATTATCCACCATGACGAGTGGAACTCTGCTATTCAGCATAGTCTATATTAGAGGGGGCGCGGGGGCTGAGAGCGAACGGGTTTGGCCGTTTAGCGGATAAGGTTGCGGCAATAACCTGACAACGCCCAATAACCCTAACGAGTTATTATATTTTTTTGAGCAAGTAAACCGAGACCTGATAACCGATGAGGGTGACAAGGGAGCAGACAGTGAGTAACGCAATGCCGATAAATTCTTCGGGATTACGTACCCCGAAAAATCGTGCAGCATTACTCCAAAATACGATCTGTTCTGGTGTGGCCGGATCAGTAGGGCGTAGCAGCAGAAAAGTTAGTAGAAAAATGACTGAGCTAATAAGAATTTTTAGCGCTGTGGGGGCACGTCTCGCTCTCATCGACTATTACCTCAATTGTACCGTATGACAAAAGACCATTGCTGAGCGTGACTCGTTGTGTGGAAAGTAATGATTGACGTATAGCCAATAAGCTTGAAATGTACCAACACTATAGGAAGTAAGTGGACTAAAAGCCCTGCTATTAATCTAGAATTTCCCTCTAAGTGCCATACTATTGAACTCCCTTTCTCAATACGTCACAACCAAATTATATCTACCAACGTGGTATTTTGTTTATTCCATTTAATGGGACGCTAATTAAATTATCCGTTTTTTTAATAATTAAATCATTAATATTTAAAAAATATACTTGGGAAATAGATCTGAAATAATAATTTTATTTAAAGAAATAGGAATCAGCGTTTTACATAATAAATAAAAAAACCATTAATATTCTCCATCCTATTCTATAGCTAATCGCCTAATTTTAACTCAAAATCATTCACTCTTTAGTTTACGCTTGATTACTAAACTGCCCTATTGATGTCCTATGTTAAAATAATAATTACAAAAATAGCTTATCCTACCTTCCAATAGCGATAAATGACGACCCACCTCGACGGATGGGCGGCGCATCGACAATGACTCATTGATTTAACGATAAGGGGGAAAACGTGGCACTACTGATCACTGAACGCTGTATCAATTGTGATATGTGCGAACCAGAATGCCCCAATCAGGCCATCACGCTCGGCACTGCGATTTATGAAATTGATCCGGTTCGTTGCACTGAATGCATCGGCCACTACGACAGCCCTACCTGCCAGAGTGTCTGTCCTATCACTCATACCATTATTCAAGATAGTCTATGGCAGGAAACCTCCGATCAATTATGGGAAAAATTTGTTCAGCTTTATCCTAATGTGAGGGGTTAGCTCTCAAAGATCACCGTTGCACAGGCGTAGCGACGCTCATCGGCGAGCGTCACATGATGGTGCTGGATACCTAATTGCTCAGCAAGAATCTCTGCTTGCCCAAGTAATCGTAAACAGGGTTTACCGAGCGGATTATTAAATACTTCAAATTGATTAAAGGCTAATCCATTACGAATACCCGTACCAAAAGCTTTCGCTGCGGCTTCTTTCACCGCAAAACGCTTCGCTAAAAATCGTACGGGCTGGTGATGTTGCTGATATTGCTGCCATTCACTGGCTGTCAAAACCCTTTTTGCTAACCGGTCACCTGAACGTTCTATCACCTGTTCAATGCGTGCGATTTCGACAATATCGGTGCCCAGCCCTACGATAGCCATTAGCGTCGAGCATCCTGTAAACACTGTTTCATCTCACGCACGGCATCCGCCAACCCACTAAAGAGTGCGCGGCCAATGATTGCGTGTCCAATATTGAGTTCATAAATGTCCGGTAACGCCGCAATAGCTTGAACGTTATGGTATGTCAGGCCATGGCCTGCATTCACTTTCAAACCTTTCGACGCGGCATAGCTCACCGCAGCCCGAATACGTTCTAACTCTTTTTCAACGTCATCTGGATCTTGTGCTTCGGCATAGGCACCCGTATGGATCTCAATAAATGGCGCATTAGCTGCCACTGCCGCATCAATTTGCTGAAAGTCAGGATCGATAAAAAGTGATACTAAGATATTCGCCTGCTGTAAACGCGCGACCGCTTCATTCATTTTCGCTTGTTGGCCTGCAACATCTAACCCGCCTTCTGTAGTGACTTCTTCGCGTTTCTCTGGAACGAGGCAGCAGAAATGCGGGCGCGTCTGACAAGCGATACTGATCATCTCTTCAGTTACTGCCATTTCTAAATTCATTCGGGTCTGTATCGTCTGACGCAGCAAGGCAATATCGCGATCAGTGATATGACGGCGGTCTTCACGTAAGTGTACAGTAATACCATCCGCACCAGCTTGTTCTGCGACAAAAGCCGCCTGAACCGGGTCAGGATACTGGGTCCCCCGCGCATTACGTACTGTAGCGATATGGTCAATATTTACACCTAAATACACTTCCGCCATGCTAAACCTCTTAAATTATCGCGAAAAAAAGGAAAATTATTACTCACTCTTCCGATTTGTTAATGGGAAGCTGGAATTGCCGGAAGAGTGCTTGGCTTTTCAAAGGTCGGCCCCCTAAATAGGGCTTCAGTGCCATACGCGTAAAGCGTTTTGCCGCCCGCAGAGTATCAATTTCTGGAAATTCACGCTGATAAAATGCACGTAATTGGCGACCAGTAAAGGTATAGGCAGTCGGCATGACACTTGCGATAAAGCCGCGCTCTTGTCGGAAGTTATAGGTCATCTCATCACTGACCTCTTCACCACTCCCAGCGCAATGTAAGAAATCAACGCCGTAACCCAAATGCGCCAATAACGCGAATTCGAAACGTCGTAAGACTGGCTCAGGCGAACTATCGAGCGCTGCCAACGATTGTAAGCAATGGAGATAATCAAAAAAGAGTGCTGAATAGCCAATCTCTTGGCCGAGGACCCTCATCAATAGTTCATTGACATAAAGTCCACAATAAAGATAAATCCCGGTCAGCGGCAGACCCATCGAGACAGGTTCAGCGCTGCGTAAGGTTTTAACTTCACCTTTCCCACCCCATCGCATTAGTAAAGGAGTGAAAGGTTGTAGAGCACCTTTCAAATTGGAACGACGTGAACGAGCCCCTTTCGCCAAAACAGTGACGCGTCCATCGCTTTCACTGAAAATGTCGAGCAGCAAGCTCGTTTCGCTGTAAGGGCGAGCATGCAAGACAAAAACGCGCTGCCAGCCCTCCATCAATTAGAGATCGTCGGTATAGCCTAAGCTGCGCAGTGCACGTTCGTCATCTGCCCAACCAGACTTCACTTTTACCCAAAGTTCTAGGTGAACACGGGATTCAAACATCTCTTCCATATCGCGGCGTGCTTCAATACCGATAGTTTTAATCTTAGAGCCTTTGTTACCTATCACCATTTTCTTCTGACCTTCGCGTTCGACCAGAATTAAACCGTTGATATCGTAACCGCCACGCTCATTGGCGACAAAACGCTCAATTTCAACGGTAACTGAATAAGGCAGCTCAGCCCCTAAGAAACGCATTAATTTTTCACGAATGATCTCTGACGCCATAAAACGTTGTGAACGATCGGTCACATAATCTTCTGGGAAATGATGATCCGCTTCCGGCAGGGTATTGTGAACGATACGCGCGATAGTATCGACGTTCTGTCCCGTTTCTGCACACAAAGGTACCACATCAGCAAAATTCATTTTTTGGCTGATCTGTTGGATATGGGGTAATAAGATGGTTTTATCTTGGATATTATCGATTTTATTGATGGCTAAAACGACCGGTACCTTGACCGATTTAAGCTTATTAAGCACCATCTCATCATCATCTGTCCAACGCGTGCCTTCCACCACAAAAACAATCAGCTCAACATCACCGATTGAACTGCTCGCGGCGCGGTTCATCAAACGGTTAATTGCACGCTTTTCTTCCATGTGCAGGCCTGGGGTATCCACGTAAATCGCCTGATATGCGCCCTGAGTATCAATACCCATAATGCGATGGCGTGTCGTTTGGGGTTTACGTGACGTAATAGAGATCTTTTGCCCCAGTAACTGGTTCAATAGCGTTGATTTGCCGACATTCGGTCGGCCGACAATTGCGATAAAACCGCAATGTGTTACTTGTTCGCTCATTCAATTCCTAACTTAGTCAGTGCTTGCTCTGCAGCAGCCTGTTCTGCTTTGCGACGGCTAGAACCAATACCAACCACCGCTTCATTCATACCACTCACTTGGCAGTGAATGGTAAATTCTTGATCATGAGCCTCTCCCCGTACCTGCACCACTAAATAGGCTGGTAACGGTAAATGACGCCCTTGCAGGTACTCTTGTAAACGCGTTTTCGGATCTTTTTGCTTATCGCCTGGGCTAATCGCTTCAAGCCGAGACTGATACCAATTAAGAATCAACTTCTCGGTCTTTTGGATATCACTATCCAGAAAAATTCCGCCGATAAGTGCTTCTACCGTATCCGCTAAAATCGATTCTCGGCGAAATCCACCACTCTTAAGTTCGCCAGGACCTAAGCGTAAGCACTCACCCAGTTCAAATTCACGTGCCATCTCAGCAAGAGTATTGCCTCTGACTAATGTTGCACGCATCCGGCTCATATCCCCTTCATCAACACGGGGGAATTGACAATAAAGAGCGTTTGCAATGACATAACTTAAGATCGAATCCCCAAGAAATTCTAATCTTTCATTATGTTTGCTACTCGCGCTACGATGCGTCAATGCTTGCTGCAGAAGTTCCGGATGAGTAAAAGTGTAGCCTAATTTGCGCTGCAGCTTATTAATAAGAATGGGGTTCATGCTATTCCAGTTATTCTTTGCGTCTGATGATTGCACAGGAAACCGGGCTGTATCAACTCACGGTTTCCTGTGCAGTAGTAAAATACAAATGGGGTTGAGTTCATCCTTGAACTCGCGCCCTATCAATGGATACCACCAATCCGGCTTAATCTTACGCCAGTCGGCCATTGACCTTCTTGTTTATCGAAGCTCATCCAGATAGCAACCGCTTTACCCACTAGATTCTTCTCTGGAACAAAGCCCCAATAACGGCTGTCTGCGCTGTTATCACGGTTATCACCCATCATAAAGTATTCTCCAGCAGGAACCACCCATGTCGATTGTGGTTGACCCTCTTGCTGGTAGTAAGCATCCACTTGGCTCTGAGCTTGATTAACCAATAGAATGTTGTGGGTGACATTACCAAGGGTTTCTTGACGCTCACCCAATTGTAATCCTCCAGGTAACATACCTGCTTTAGAGATTTGATAAAAGCCATTCCCCACTTCATTTCCATCAAAACCGCTAAAGGTTTGCAGAAAATCGCTCTTTTCCATAGAAGAGTAAGTTATCGCCACCGGATTTCCGCAGTGGCCTTCACCACAGCCTGGTGTAACGGTGACCGTTTTGCTGTCCGGATCAAAAACTATTTTATCTCCCGGTAATCCAATCACGCGTTTAATATAATCCACAGAGGGGTCTTTCGGATATTTAAACACGACGACATCACCACGCTTCGGATGCCCTGTTGGAATGAGCGTCGTTTGGGTGATCGGATCTTTCAATCCATAGGCAAACTTCTCCACGAGGATAAAATCGCCAATCAATAAGGTTGGCATCATGGATCCAGATGGGATCTGGAAAGGCTCGTAGATAAACGACCGTACAATAAAGACGACAGCCAGCACCGGGAATACCGATACGGAAGTCTCTACCCAGCTTGGCTGACGTGCAACACTGTCCAGCGCGGCTTTATCTAAAGGTGTGTTCGCTTGATCTTGCGCCTGCTGACGCTTAGCACGGCGCGCCGGTGCCCATTTGAATTTATCAAGACACCACACAATCCCGGTGACTAAGGTCGCAACTGCTAAAATCAGCGCAAACATATTTGCCATGACCAATCCTTAATTAATTAATCTTTACCAACATGGAGAATTGCTAAGAACGCCTCTTGCGGTAGCTCTACGTTACCGACTTGTTTCATGCGTTTCTTACCATCTTTCTGTTTCTGTAATAATTTCTTCTTACGGCTCACGTCACCACCATAACACTTCGCCAATACGTTTTTACGTAATTGTTTCACTGTCGAGCGTGCGATGATGTGGTTACCGATCGCCGCTTGGATGGCAATATCAAATTGTTGACGCGGGATCAGTTCACGCATTTTTTCGACTAACTCGCGACCACGAGATTGCGAATTATCGCGGTGAGTAATAAGCGCTAGCGCATCAACACGCTCTGAGTTAATCATCACATCGACACGAACCATGTCTGATGTTTGGAAACGCTTGAAGTTATAATCAAGCGACGCATAGCCACGCGAGGTTGATTTAATCCGGTCGAAGAAATCCAATACGACTTCAGCCATTGGGATATCATAGGTCAACGCAACTTGGTTACCGTGATAAACCATATTGGTTTGTACGCCCCGCTTCTCAACACAGAGCGTGATCACGTTACCGAGATACTCTTGTGGAAGCAGCATGTGACATTCTGCAATCGGCTCACGTAACTCTTCAATGTTATTCAGCGGTGGTAATTTAGACGGGCTATCCACATAGAGCGTTTCACCACTGGTCGTTATCACTTCATAAACAACCGTCGGCGCGGTGGTGATCAGATCCAAGTCGTACTCACGTTCTAAACGCTCTTGGATGATCTCCATATGCAGCAACCCAAGGAAGCCACAACGGAAACCGAAACCTAACGCTGAAGAACTTTCTGGCTCGTAGAACAACGAAGCATCGTTTAAGCTTAGTTTACCTAATGCATCGCGGAAGTTTTCGTAATCGTCAGAACTTACCGGAAATAATCCAGCATAAACTTGCGGTTTAACCTTCTTAAAGCCAGGTAATGGTTTTTCTGCGGAGTGTTTTGCCGCAGTCAGGGTATCCCCTACTGGTGCACCAAGGATATCTTTGATAGCACAAACTAACCAGCCAACTTCCCCACTACGTAATTCGTCACGGTCAACGCGTTTCGGGGTGAAGATCCCCAGACGGTCAGCATTATAGACTTGACCGGTACTCATCACTTTAATTTTGTCGCCTTTACGCAACACGCCATTTTTAACCCGAACTAAGGAGACAACGCCCAGATAATTATCGAACCAAGAGTCAATAATTAGTGCTTGCAACGGCGCATCAATGTCACCTTCCGGTGGCGGAATATCGCGAACTAAGCGTTCGAGTACTTCAGGTACACCTAAACCAGTCTTAGCCGAACATCTTACCGCATCCGTCGCATCAATCCCGACGATATCCTCTATTTCTTGAGAAACGCGATCAGGGTCCGCTGCTGGAAGGTCAATTTTGTTTAAGACCGGTACCACTTCCAGATCCATTTCAATCGCGGTATAGCAGTTAGCCAACGTTTGCGCTTCAACCCCCTGCCCGGCATCCACCACCAGTAATGCACCTTCACACGCAGCAAGTGAGCGTGATACCTCATAGGAGAAGTCTACGTGTCCCGGTGTATCAATGAAGTTGAGTTGATAAATTTCACCATCTTGTGCGTGATAATCGAGTGTCACACTTTGCGCTTTAATCGTGATTCCACGTTCACGTTCAAGATCCATGGAGTCTAAAACTTGGGCTGCCATTTCACGATCACTCAAGCCGCCACAGGTTTGGATTAAACGATCTGATAAAGTGGATTTACCATGGTCAATATGAGCAATGATGGAGAAATTTCTTATATTCTTCATATCCGGGGATTTTTTCATAGTTTCCTGCAAAATTTATTCAGGTGGACACATAAATGGACCCATGATGCATGTACCCACTTTTTTACTGCGG
>Ga0157363_1006170_pt1 | contig 11246 bp, 16 predicted proteins | sample AttsexASBM1_FD_111477 | JGI IMG/M metagenome (GOLD analysis project Ga0157363, IMG submission 111477) | Fungus gardens microbial communities from leaf cutter ant in Ribeirão Preto, State of São Paulo, Brazil - Atta sexdens ASBM1 | ecosystem: Host-associated > Fungi > Mycelium > Unclassified ...
AACCCTAACCCTAAAGTCTCTCCACACACTTGTCTTATAACAGGAGACAGGAAATCAAGCACCTAGGCAAAAGTACAAGGGCAACAATTGCTTTAGCCTTAAGTTTGGCCAAGATCTAACAGTGAATACCAGCAGAGCCTGCTTTAATAGAGGAAGTCAAGAGAATAAACACATTTGTAGTAAACTTGAATCAATAGACAGGATTCATACTAAGATGCAATTCATATACAATAGAGGTAAACTATAGGAAGAACTGTTATAGTTGCAGCAGTTTTGGACACATTACTAGAAATTGCAGGAATAAGAAAAGAATTGGTCAAGGAAGGAAAATGGAGTATGGGAGAAATGGATAAAATCAAAATAATTTAAATGGGGAAGAGAACCTGATAGTTCTCAATTAGGTTCTAATAATTACAATAGGTTTGCAATGCTCTCTAGAGTAATAGAAAATACATCCTGTTGCAACTTAGATAATAGGAACATGCTAAGAGAAGTGATGGTGAAGATTGGCTTGAAGAGGATTGATATAGTAGAGGCATTGTTGGATAGTAGAACAATGGAATTAGTTACAAGTTTGGAGTTTGCTCAAAAGCAAGAGTTTAAGTTAGAAAAAAATTAAAAGACTAATATATATATATGAGAAATGTGGATGGTTCCTTGAACAAGGAGGAACCTATTAAGTATATAGTAGAGGTCAATATTTATTATCAAGAATATAAAAAGAGGACAGAAATAAATATAGTTGGAAGTTAAAAGTAGAGTGTGATTTTGGAAATACTATAGCTTGCTCACTACAATCTTGAGATCGACTGGAGAATAAGAGAAATGAAGATGATGAGATGTCTAGAAGAGTATGGTAAACAGTGGAGGTTGAAGCAAGAGAAGCCAGAATAGTAAAAATAAAAAATAAAAAGAAGAAAAAACAAAAAAAGAAAAGAGCAATGGAAGTAAAGAAAGTGGTAGAAGAATGGGAAATTTGGAACAAAGAGGATAAAGCAGTGAAGTTGGAGAAAGAGGCCAAGAAATTAGTTCCTTTAAAGTTTTATGAGTGGATCCATGTCTTTGAAAAGAAAGTGAGTGAGAAAATGCTAATGAGAAAGATATGGGATCATACAATAATAACAAAGGAGGGGCTCATACCAAGAAAAGGGAAGGTATATCTGTTGTCGAGGGAAGAGAAAGAAGAAGTGTGTGAGTTTATTGAAGAACAATTAAGAAAAGAGTATATCAGACCCTTGAAGTTACCTTAAATGGTACCTGTGTTTTTTGTAGGAAAGAAGGATGGTAAGAAATATATGATATAGGACTATTGTTATTTGAATAAATGGACTATTAAGAACAATTACCCTTTATCTCCTATTTTGGATATTGTAGAAAATATTAGTACTAAAAAAGTATTTACAAAGTTGGACTTATGGTGGGAATATGATAATGTATGGATAAAAGAAGAGGACAAGTGGAAGGTGGTATTTACAAATCTAGAAGGATTGTTCAAACCAACTGTGATGTTCTTTGAACTCACAAACTCTTCAGCAATGTTTCAAATAATAATAAATGAAATTTCTTGGGACTTAATCAATACTAGAAAAGTAGCAAGCTTTATTGATGATGTAATAGTGGGAATGGAGAAAGAGAAGGGCCATGATGAGATAATAGAAAAAGTAGTAAGAAGGTTAGCAGAAAACAATTTATATGTAAAACTAGAAAAATGTAAGTGGAAGGTTAAGGAAGTAAGATTTCTAGAAGTTGTGATTTGACCAGAGGAAATCAAAATGGAAAAATAAAAGGTGAAAGAAGTGTTGGACTAGCTGACTCTGAAAGGAGTTAAAGATGTACAGAAGTTTTGGGGACTCACCAATTATTATTAGTGATTTATTAAAGATTTTATAGCAAAAGCCAGATCATTGTATGACCTGGTTAAAAAATATCAAAAATGGGATTGGACAGAGAAGCAAAAGAAGGCATTCCAGGAACTAAAAGAGAGGTTTACAAAAGAACTAGTGTTAGCAGCACCAGATCTAGATAAAAAAAATAAGGATGAAAGTAGATACATTGGATTATGCAATGAGAGAGGTATTATCTATGGAGTGTGAAGATAGGAGATAAAGACTGGTGGCTTTTCTCTCAAAATCTCTAAATAAGACAGAGAAAAATTACAAAACTCATAATAAGAAATGCTGGCAGTTATAAGAAGGTTGGAAAACTCAAGACATTTATTGGAAGGTGCCAAGTTTAAGTTTGAGGTCTGGATGGACCACAAAAACTTAGAATATTTTATGAAGGTACAAAAGTTAAATTAAAGACAAGCTTATTGGGCACTGTATTTGTCAAGGTTTGACTTTACTTTGAAATATGTACCAGGCACAAAAATGTAAAAGACAAATAGACTTAGCAGGAGACCAGACTGAAAAGTAGAAGTAGAAAAGGACAATGAAAATCAGACTTTGATTAAGAAATAGTAGATTCATAATTTAACCAAAGTAGTGATAGAAGGACTAGAGATAAATATATTAGAAAAAAGAAAAATAGTTAGAAGTAGTTAGAGTAGTAGAGGAGATGAAGAAGGCAGGATTTCAAGTATTGCAAGGAGATAAATGGCAGATAGAGAGAGACTTGGTGTTGAAGAAATAAAAAGTCTATATGCTAAAGAACAATGAGTTAAAAGTAAAGATAATCCAGTTACATCATAATGTACTAGTAGCTGGACATGAAGAAAAATGAAAGATAATGAAGTTGGTTATGAGAAATTACTGGTGGTCTGGAGTGACAAGGGATGTGGGAAGATATGTGAATGGTTATGATATGTGCCAGAGAGTAAAAAATCAAACAGAGATACCACCAGTAAAACTGAAGTTGAGCAAAGTACTGGAGAAGCCATAAACACATCTGATAGTGGACTTGATTACTAAGTTACTGTTAGTAGCTGGAAAAGTTGCAATCCTAATCGTCTATAATAGGTTATTCTAAATGATATATTTTGTAGTGACAACAGAAGGAACATTAGCAAAGGAATTAGTGTAGTTGTTTAAAAATAATATGTGGAAGTTGCATGGGTTACCAGAAAGTGTGGTGTCAGATAGGGGACCACAGTTTGCACAGGAGTTGACAAGAGAGTTGAATAAAATGTTGGGAATTAAGACAAAGTTGTTGACAGTATTCCATCCTCAAACAGATGGTCAGATAGAGAGAATAAACTAGGAACTTGAACAGTATTTATGGTTCTTTGTCAATCATAGACAAAAGAATTAGCCTGAATGGTTAGTGATAGCTGAGTTCATAGTGAACAATAAAAGTCATTCTTTGTTTATAGCAAACTATGGTAGAAAACTGAGAATGGAAGCAAACATTAGGAGGAAGAGCAAAGTAAAAAAGGCAATAGAGTTTGCTGAGAGAATGAAGAAGGTACAAGAGAAAGCAGGGGTAATGATGTTGAGTATGAAAGACCTGGTGTTCAAGAACAACCAGCAAGGAAACTAGTAGATTGATATGTTAGTCTATATATCATTGATGAAGTAGTCTCTACTAATATGGTCAAGCTATGACTGCCAACTTCAATGAGAATCCATCTGGTAGTAAATGTTAGTTGAGTAGTATGATATAAGGAACAAGTAGAAGAATAGAAGATAGAAGAAGTAAAACCAGTTGAAGTAGAGAGAGTTGAAGAGTGGGAGGTAGAAAAAATATTAAACAAAAGAAAAGTAAGGGAAGTGGTGAGATACTTGGTGCATTGGAAAGAATTTACAGTAGAGTATGATTCATGGGAAAAGAAGGAAGACTTGGAGAACACAAAGGAAGTAATAGCAGAATTTGAAGAAAGAAAGAATGTAGAAGTGAGATGACAAGAGAAGATGGATATAGTGGAAGAAAGGAACTCCAGGAGAGGGAAGCTACTGGGAAAGTATACAGTAAAAATGTTATATGGTTGAGATGATGGAAAGTTTAAAGAGAAGTACTTGAGAAAGTTGGAGAGGAACTAGTAAAAATGGAAGTCATTTTCTCTGGAGGAGAAACCTTGAAGAGGGGGTGATGTCAGAATTATGAATGTTAGACTTAATAACCATTTTTATTTTTATTTTATTTTATTTTTTATTTTGGAACTTGAAATTAGTATTAGTAGGGTATTACAAGTTACTGTTACAAATTATTACACAGCATGACTAGGTATCACATATTAGTCAATGTCACACTGTCACATGATCACATGCCATAATGGAATATAGTAAAAGCTTCTAGAAAAAAATATTATTATTACAATGTGTTTGACATATGTTGATCTTAAGAATAATGTATGGCCTTTAGGGTAGGTTAATTGTACTGTAGCATGGATCAGTAACTTAGTGTATATAAGATAGACAAGTTTGTACTAGGAACTTCATTGAGTTATCTTGTGTTATTCAATACAAAGTTCTTTCTTATCAATCTACTCTAAGGTCTTTGAGTTATAATACTTAGCTTAATTTATAACCTGGATACTTTATCCATCCTCACAGATAATCACATCCATTCTTGGATAAGTTTTCATACTTGATCCAGCTCCCTTATATATAACTAACTATTGATATTCACTTGAAGTAAGAACAGCTGCTTGATAGGTTATAAGGATGTTGAAAATGTATAATTAGTACTTATATCTTTTTATATAAATAGCTAAAGTTAAGCTACTCTTGTAATAGAATCCAACCTTTTTTTCACAGCCAGCTCAAAACTCTACAGAAAGTTTGTAATATTTACTACTCAATCTAAACTTTATCACAAGCCTGCAGTACTACTGCTTTGAGCTATATTTCAACAACTAATCTCATCATTGTTGCTCCACACTCCCTGCCCATCTAGGCAATCTTCTAGATATTTTTATCAAGGTTTCTAGTCACTTGGTCACCATTATTCTCTGCTTACCTCAGAACTGTTTTATTAAATTAGAATAGACTGTAGAGATACTTATAGTAGTTATTATCTTTAGAAAACCTTATTCTGTTCTCTTAGATTTCTTCTAAAGATGTAAACTTTATGTAACCTTACAGATTTCATTTAGTTGTCCTAACACCTATTATTCTCCTTTTATAAGTGAAAAGAATGTAAAATATAAACTATATAGTGTTTATAAATAAAATAACTGGCATACTTGTTCTGGAAATATAAGTAAGAATTCAATTTTAGTGGCCAAAGTATATAAGCCAATTTTGAATCAAGAAATGAAAGAAAAAATAAAAAATAAAAACTAAACTTGCAGTATTATATCTCATTAATACTTTTCCAAGCATAGTAGCTATTCATGGTCTGACTATCACTTTTAGATCATCTGCTTCCTTCTCTTCTCTCTTATTACCATTATAGAGCCCTAAGTCCAGTATAAAGTTCTGAGTGGTATCATATGAAAGAGCTTTTAGAAGAAGATTAGCTATATTATCTTTACTTAGGATATACACTGGTTTGAACTTCTTCATGTGAAGTAGTGATTGAGATAGTGACAGAACACTTTTGAAGGAGAAATGCTTTATTAAAGAATGAAGAGTATTGTAAAATATTCTACTTACTAAGTGATCATACTACTGATTGTAGTATGACTAATATAACAATGTACAGCACTATATATGTATTATCTATAAATATATATATTAGCACAGTCTATATGTTGTATATATGTTATTTCTTTAATTAGCATTATATACATTCTATAGATATATAAACCTCAGTAGTATATTATTACTTCTTAGTTTGAATAATACTACTTGTCTTATATCACTCACATCTTAAGCTCTTCACTAAAAACAAACCAATACTATTAGTAAGTCATTAGTTGTCCATACTACATAATACTGCTATACATTCTGTTCCCCAACAAAGAAAGCTATACTACCTATTGAACTATCTAGAATACTGTTATATACTCAGTCTCAGTTGTCAATATTGCTACTGTTTTCTATTTATTTGTAGACTAGGATACTAACACTTCTCCAACATAAAAGGTATTGTTTTTTATTGGTCTCTATGTATCTTTGTTATTTGCAAAATCTGAGTTGACAAAACCAACAGGTTGGAGGCTTGTCTCTTGGTGGTAAGTAATTCTGTAGTCTAAAGTTTCTTTTATATATGCCAATATATGCTTCATATCCTCCCAGTGTACTTATCTAGTGTTTGATACAAAACAAAATAACAAGTTGATAGCAAATGAAAGATTGGGTTGAATTCCTATCTATAACCACATTAGAGATTTTAGTATCTTCTAATAAGAAATCTTTGTCTTTATTATCTTCTTCTCTGATCTTGGCAAATTATTAGTTGATAGTGAAATTCTAACTAGTAAGAGGATTGACCTTGGTTTATAGCTTATCATGCCAAACTTTTCCAAGACTCTTATTGCATATACCTTTTGGAATATCCTTATCTCTTTCTCCAATCTCTTTATCTTTATTCCCAATATATGACTTACTTCTAGCATTATCTTTGCTTCAAAATACTCTTCTAGTTCTTACTTTGCCTTCTCTTTCTCTACTATATTTGATGAACCTTTTATAATATTATCTATATATGTACAAGTAATTATAAATGCTCCTTCTAGTGTGCATCTTGTTCTGATCATGGGTTCTATCCTTGACTATTTGTATCCTAGTTCTTTGTATGCTTAACTTGATGTTTTGAACTAATCATGTTTGTCTTGTATTTGTTATATACCACTGTACCCTCTCTATTCTCTTCTAGTGTGAATTACACTCTATTCCAATCATTTATCAACCTAAGGACCAAATCCTTCATTTTTTATTAAAAAATACTTCCTATATTTAAGAATGATAGCTATTATATATAGTTCTCTAGTCTGATAATCAACTTAAAATTGTATTACACTCACTCTAAGACTATCTAAATCCTCTTTTTCCAAAATACAATCACATGATAAGATTAAGCTAGGTATAATGTCTTCTGTTAAAGCCAAGATTGTCTTATCTGCATAAGTACTATTTCTAACTCTCTTTCACTGCTATCTTCTATCTAGTTGCTTTATCAGAGTTTTCTAGAACTTTCAGACCTCATTTCTACTTCTTCTTTTTACAAAACCCTCTAGCTGTTCTATGTATATATAAAGTCAATATCATTGTTTAGATATACTGTTACAAAATCCAGCTACTATAAAAGAAACTCTGTGTCAGAATTGAAAACAGTAGACTTTATTTATTTTTACTTTTCTATTTTCTATTTTTTTAATTTTCTTATTTTGAACTTATGGTTGGGGTCAGCATGATGTTACACATAACTGTTATAAACTGTTACATATCATATATCACAGAAAAGTTCTAGAATAATAATATCATACTATATATTAATAGTATATAGTATATATGTCCTTTAGGATAGGTTAGATTTAGTATAGCATGAACCATTAGCCAGGTGTATATAAGGTAGACACTCTGTAACTGGAACTCCATTGAGTTCTCTTATATTACCCAATATAAGGTTGTTCTTTTGCTTTAATTCTTAAGTCTAAGTTTATAACACTCTGAAAATGTTCAGAGTTCATTCTAAGAGAATGCTTAGACAATAATATCAATAGTAATATTATCCACATCTCTTGATCTATTATTACATGTCTATCTGTTTCTTTTCTCTTTATCAATTATTATACTTAGACTTTATTAGATAACTCTATTTAGTAGCTTATATTGTAAGTACTATACCATATGATAGACTATCTCCTATAATATCTATAGAAACTTATATAAGTAGATCTAAAGTCCTATTGATACTATAATTGCTAATAGAAGTTAAAATGGCTAAAGTTGGGCCATTACTATATTTGTCTTATCAAAATTAACTTTCCGCACTTGCATAAACTCTTATAATACTACTTAAGTCTTCTGTCATGGTACACTTAGACTCTAATATTTTATTTGGATTGTCTTTTCCTTTTATCTAATATCTTTGATTTGATTGTCCTTTTCTTTTGTTTTTGTTTTTGTTTTGGATGATGAAGAGGCATGTGACTACAATCACATGACATGTCATATTACAATTATGTCAGAGGCCTAGAACATTGGAAAACAGACTAAAAGAAGTAATGTCAAGATACATATCTATAACATGTCATCCTCATAGTATACTTATGGCTAATATATGAACTTTAGAGTAAGGTTATTTATTGCTAGCACAGACCATGTATCTATTGTATAAATAGTATAGGAATATATTGGGAATTTCTTATTGAGTTCTCTTATGGTTCTTATAAAATACTTCATTTATAAGTTTACTTAGTGTACTATTGATTGTCTTTGACTAATGGTTGCTACAACAGTAGAACTTAACTCTCTTCAAGAATACTACATCATGCAGTCTCCTTTCTCTTTACTCTTTACTCATTCTCAAATGAGGAATAACACTGTTTCTTAGCTGAGAAGATATAGCTAGGCTCTAGGCTTAAGAGGTATACTAGCTAGGCAGAGGAAGCTTGGTTGTTCTTTTGCACAATAGTGTATATTGAATATAACACCTTTTGTGGATATGGTAGATAGTTTATTCATAGTAGAAGCCTTGTGCTGCTGGTCCTCTTGAAATCAGTATATACAGAAGAGTGGCATTATATAGTAAGAAAGCATCTAGTTTAGGAATTCCTTTCTTAGGAATAATAGTATAACAGTTTGATTAGAGTAGTAGTCAGTAGGGCAGTAGACAAGTAGTCAGTAGACAGTGTGAGGCTAGGTAGAAAGAATACTAGCTAGCACTTATAAAGTAATGCTTTTTGGGAATATCATTTTCTGTTATCAAATGTCATGGCAATAAGCAGTATTAACTTGAGTATTGTGGATATTAGGAAAAATAATACAAAAATATTAGAATTGCAAAAAACATTGATGATAATAATAAAAATAAATGAGAAGGAGAGAAGGAGGGAGTAGGAAAGAGAGTGGAGGAGAAGAGAATATGAGAAAAGATGGGAAGAGAAAGAAAGAAAGAGAGTAGATGATGAGTAGAGAAAAGTAGAAGAAATAAGAATAAGGGAGAAAAGAAAAGTAGAAAAGGAGTGAAGATAGCAGGAAGCATGAGAAAGAAGAAGAGAATTGAATAGGGAAAGAGTGATGATGAAGAAAAAAATGTTTTGTTTGTGGAGGCTTTAGACATATCACTTATCATTGTAGAAATGTAGAAAATAGACAAGAAGAAGGATTAACATAAAGGTCTTTAAATAAATTTGAAGTATTAAAGAGCAGAGTAATAAACATAGAAGAAGGTAGTGGAAGAGAGATAAGTAAAGATAGAAAGATGATTCTAAGAGAAGAAAGGTTGGAAAATAAAAAGTTAATAAAGGTATGAAAGACAGGAGTAGATAACAGTGTAGAAAAAAAGAAAAAATTGTTGAAAGAGGTAATGATAAAGATAGGGTTGAAACAGAAAGATGAAGAAGGAATTGTTGTGGAAGTATTATTAGACAGTGGAATAATAGGATTAGTGATGAGCTCAGAGTTTGCAAGAAAGAACAAGTTTAGAAAGAACAAGTTAGAGAGGCTAATATATGTGAGGAATGTAAATAGTATGAAAAGAACAGAGATAGATGTGATAGGAGGACAGAAATGGAGTGTGGTATTAGTGATGCTATGGCTAGCATACCACAATTCAGAAATTGATTGGAAGACTGGGAAGGTGAAAATAATGAGATGTCCAGAGGAATGTGGGAAGAAATGGAAGACAAAGCAGACAAAGCCATAATAGTAGAAGTAGAAGGAGAAATTCAGGGAACTGACTGTTGAAGAGGAGATAGAGATAGCAAGAATGATGGAAGAGAAGGAGAAAGAAGAGAAAGATTTAATTGAGATTAGAACAGTAAGGGAAATAGTTCCTAGAAGGTTTCACAAATATTTGAAGGTATTTGAGAAGAAGAAGTCAGAGAGGATGCCAACAAAGAAGACATGAGATTATGCCATAGATCTCAGAGAAGGTTTTGTTCCAAAAAAGGGGAAGATATATTTGTTATCATGAATAGAAAGGGAGGAAATGCAGGAGTTTGTGAAGGATCAGTTGAGAAAGGGATATACTTAACTATTAAAATCACCACAAATGTTACTGGTGTTCTTTGTGCTGAAGAAGGATAGGAAGAAGAGGATGGTGCAGGATTACAGATATCTGAACAGTTGGATAATCAAGAACAACTATCTGTTGCTACTGATTTCAGATTTAATAGATAACATAGGAAAAAAGAAGATGTTTATAAAAATAGATCTTAGATAGAAGTACAATAACATGAGAATTAAGGAAGGAGACAAGTGGAAAGCAGCATTCTCAATGCTAGAGGGTGTATTTGAGCTGATGGTAATGCTTTTTGGACTTATGAACTCACCAGAAACTTTCCAGGCAATGATAAATGATTTGCTTAGAAATATGATAAAAGCAGGAGATGTGGCAGCATTTATTGATGATGTGATGGTATGAATGGAAACAGAGGAAGGACATGATGAGATTTTGAAAGAGATATTAAGAAGAATGGCAGAAAATGATTTATTTGTAAAATCTGAAAATTGTGTGTGAAAGGTTAGAGAAGTTAGAGATAGAGTAAAGATGGAAAAGGAGAAGGTTTAGAAAGTAGTAGATTGGCCAGTGCCAAGAAATGTGAAGGACATGCAGAAGTTTTTGGGTTTGGCAAACTATTATAGACAGTTTGTCAAGGATTTTGCAAGGGTAGTAAAACCCCTTTATGAAATGACAAGAAAAGATGTGAAGTAGAATTGGGGAGAAAGACAGCAAAGAGTATTTGAGGAGTTGAAGGAGAGATTTATGACAGAGCTAGTCTTGGTAACACCAGACTTGAACAAAGAAATGAGAGTAAAAGTGGATGTATCAGATTTTGTTATAGAAGAAGTATTGTTCATGAAGTGTGAAGATGAGAAATAGAGGCCAGCAGCCTATATTTCCGAATTGTTGAATGAAGCTGAAAGGAATTATGAAATTCATGATAAAGAGATGTTAGCAATTATTAGATGTTTAGAAGCATGGTGGCATTTCTTAGAAGGAGCCAAGAGTCAGTTTAAAATTTGGACAGATCATAAAAACTTGGAGTACTTTATGAAGACTCAGAAGTTAAATTGAAGGCAGACTAGATGGACATTGTACTTGTCAAGATTTGATTTTGTTTTGGAGTATGTAGCTGGCAAAAGTATGGGACAAGTGGATAGTTTGAGTAAAAGAGCAAATTGGGCAAAGAGAGTAGAGAAAGATAATGAAAATTAGGTGATGTTGAAAAAAGAGTGGTTAGAAATTAGAGCAAT
>Ga0157363_1006171_pt1 | contig 11246 bp, 9 predicted proteins | sample AttsexASBM1_FD_111477 | JGI IMG/M metagenome (GOLD analysis project Ga0157363, IMG submission 111477) | Fungus gardens microbial communities from leaf cutter ant in Ribeirão Preto, State of São Paulo, Brazil - Atta sexdens ASBM1 | ecosystem: Host-associated > Fungi > Mycelium > Unclassified ...
GGGCTATCCACACATATGCAGGATATACAAAAGCAACAACAAATGACTGAGATATCAGGCCATCAGTAGCTGTAAAAGCTTTGTCTGCTAATATCTCATGAATGGCTGAATAGATTCGTATGATTGAACTTGTGTTGGAAAGTGCTCGTTAATCTGTTTCCAATGATATATGATATATCTCAAAGGAATAAGTATTGGTAGAGATACAGACATATCAATGTAGTGACATAATTAGTTACCTTCTAAAATTAGCCTGACAGCTGCTATAACAGATGACAGCTTCCATCAGGTACAAGTTTTGATCATGTGATGGAAACAGCTTGCGCACAGACCATCACTATTTTGTATATATACCTCTGTATCTGAAGACTAGACCTCAGACTTAACAACATCAATTATTTCTGTTGATACTTTTATCATCTGTCAATCATCATATTCTTATACTGAACCTCTGAAACACTATTCAGCTCAAGTATCACAACCAGTAAGTATCTTATTTGTGATACTAACACTAAATTCCAAAATAAAATAAAAAATCTAATAAAAATGAGAAATAAAATAGAAATAAAATAAAGTCTATCATCTTCAACTCTGCATAATCTCTGTTTTAAACAGTCAAAATGCAATTTTGATACTGAAAAAATACCCATCTTAACAATGGTAGTTGGATAAGAAAAAGTATAGATGGAAAACAATAAAGTCAAGACAGTCAATAAATGAAAAACTTCCACTAAGATAAAAGAAGTAGAAAGCTTGTTGGTGTTCACAAATTTCTACATACACTTTATCAAGAATTTCAGTCATATGGTGAAACCTCTCAATAAACTCAAAGAAAAGAAAGAGTAGAAATAAGGAGAAGAATATTAGAAGGCATTTGAAGAGTAAAGGAAAAGATCACAAGCTAACCAGTACTCACTTTACTCAGAAGGGAAGGAAAATTCAGAGTGGAGACAAATGTATCAGAACATGCTATTGGAGGAGTTTTATCTCAGAAACAAGAAGAAAAATAAAAACCAATCATGTTCTTGATAAGAACAATACAAGTGGCTGAAAAAAATTATGAGATATATGACAAAGAACTACTGGCCATAGTGAAAGCTTTGACAAAATAGAAACAATACCTACTGGACACCACTGAAAATTTTAAAGTTTGGAACAACCATAAAAATCTCAAATATCTCAGTGAACCACAAAAACTCAATAGATGACAAGCAAGATAGTATCTTAAGCTGCAAGATTGTAATTTCATTCTACAACACATTCTAGAGAAGACAAACACAAGAGTAGACATACTATTAAGAAAAGACCAAGTATATACCAAGAACAACAATAAGTACAAAGTATAAACAGAAAGATAGGCTGGAGTTATTAGAAATAAATTTATGTTAGTAGAGAGAAATTTCATTACTCCCTCTAGCTTTTAATTCAGTTGAATATAAAATCTTCCAACTATACATAAAGAGTAGTGACAGAAGATCTTAATTTACATCAAAATTCATAGAAAACCTTAGCAAGGCATCAGGAATGAAATAGACATTATTAATAGCATATCATTGTTAGGTGCAGTTTACACTTAAAGTCCATGGAGTTGGCTCAGACATGCATAGAGTGTAGAAACTCCATGCAATGAGCTTAGTGATGCAGACTTGTCAGAATGACCTTGGCCTCAACTTATGTGTTGTGCCTTCTATGAGCCATGTAGTTGCAATTTCAGAGGATGGTCTTATAAGAAGTAATAAGGAAAGGAGTAAAGCATGTCACCATTGACACTGGAGATTTAGCATCAACTTTAGTTGATTATCAGGCTAGCTATTACAAAGTGGTCACCAGCCTTAAATATAACAAAAGGAGTAACTAAAACAGATCTCTGAGCAAGTATTTCACTAATAAAATACTATATAGGAATTCAAATTTGGAGAGGGGAAAACTCCATGTAAAGTCTAAGTAAATTTGTGAAGTTTAAAGGAGATAATTAGACAATGGACACAGATAAATATGACTATGTATTTTGACTCAAATAAAGTGAAATAACTATGGACTTTTGATGGATGAAATTAAGTCTATTATATTGAAGTCAAATATATCTCAGACATATTTTGAAGTTTGGAACATGACAGTATACCCCCCTTAGAACTGAGCTCTTGAAGTCCTATAAGATTTGATATAAACTTTGGAAGGTAAGTAGAGCATAACCATAGAAGAAGCAGGTTAAAAGGAATTAACCAAGAACCAAGAGTTTGACAAAACAAAAAAAGTCTGAAAATTTGCAGAGTTTTTTGGAGTTTGTTAGCTAAGAAGGATTTTGTAGTTTGTAGTACCTGTTAATGAGTGACCTAGAAAATCAATTGGGCGTGAAAGCCCAACAAATTGTGTTTTGGATATGGAAACCCAAAAAGAACAGGTATACAAAATCCTAGAGTGTCATATAGATAGAATTGAGGATATATCCCAGAAGATGCTCAAAAACTCCAGAGATTGTTGGAGTTTTGGTTGGATAAGAGGGCCAACATCTTTGAGAACATAAGAACAAAACTGGGACTCTATTTGTCACTTTATTTAAGTAACAGAGAATTCCTAGTATTTAGCAGAAGAGGAACAGCAAAAATTCCAGAGATTTTTAGAGTTTTGTATCTCTACAAAATGTTAAACAGAGCAGGATGGAAGTGTTGTCAGCCTGACAGATACAACACATGGATAGAACCAGTGTGTTGAATAGTGATTTTAACTACTCAGAGATTTCTTGACTTAAAAGTCTAGAAATGAGATAGATATAGAAATCCAAGAAAATAGTGAAGCAGAGAAAAATTCAACATTTGATTAAGTGACCAATGGTGTATTGGCTGTAGTGCAAGAATAGAGCAAAAAAAACTCTTGCAAGGATGGATGGAAAAATGTTAAGTCTAAATCCCAGTAAATCAAATAGATTTTAAATTGGGCAAGCTAGATATCCAAGACCAAAAGGTAGGGCAAGTTTGCAGAGTGATATAGAAGTCCAGATTCATGTATTCACCAGAATAGACATAGTAACAGCTTTTAGGATATTAGTGTGAAAAATTACCCAAAAAACAGTATTCAATATCAGAGATAGTAGAGATGCCAAGAAAATGAGTACAAGGGAATTCAGAGCCTATAGAGAGATTAGTAGACCCAGAGTCAACCAAGAAGTGGTCCTAGTTAGAAACCTAGAGGAAAATAGAAAGATACTATTATAGTAAGTATATAGCCCAAACTTCAGGCTATTGTAAAAAAGGAATAGAATGTGATTGTAGAAAGGGTAGCCTAATAATACTATTAGATGTGGTTCATACCAGAAGTAAGTCCACAAGGTAAGCTCAGAGATGTGTGAACTTATGGAATGACCTTGGCTTCAGCTTATGTACTATACTGTCTGTCTGCTATATAGTCATAACTTTAAATAAGAGAAAGAAGTCTAAGATGAGAGTGAGTGCTAAATTGATGTGTTGCCATTGAATACTGGAGATTGAGTTCAATAAGAGTTATCTTCATCAATTATCAGAATAGCAAATTACAGTGTAACTACTAGTCTTATATACAAGAACTGACTATAAGAGATACTCAGGGTTTCAGTGGTGGAACACTAACAAGAGTATAACTCTGCTATGAAAGACCAAGCTGAATAGGAGTATTCCTGTCATGAAAGATAGAATATCTAAAGGTGTAGCATGATGTCACATGTCACTGTCACATCGTCACACAGTCATATATTATAATAGAAGATAGTAGAAGATTCTGAAAGAATGATATTATACAGTATGTTATATACATATTAACCTTAAGGCAAATATATGGTCATTTAGAGTAGGTTAACAATAGTAAAGCATGGACTATTAGCTTTAGATATATTTTCCTTTTTCTATTTTCTATTTACTTTCATTTTATTTTATTTTCATCTCTTTTTTATTTAGGATTAGGGTTTAATGAGACACCATGGCCACAACTATTACAAAAATGTCACATGATGTGTCATGCAAGTCACAGTCATATAATCACATGGTCACAAGAGAAAAATATAGAAGATTCTAGAAGGAATGATATTATACAATGTGTATAATATATGTTAACCTTAAGAAAAACACATGGTCACTTAGGATAAGCTAATCAAGGTAGTAGCATGGATCATCAGTATAGGTATGTAAGATATACAATTCTATACAGAGTTCTCTATTGAGTTTTCTTATGTAAACCCTATATAAGATTTCTCTTATTAACCAGCTCTAAGATCTTAAGTCATAACAATAGAGTTCTCTTATGTAAACCCTATACAAGGTTCTTTCTTTTGACCAGGTCTAAGGTCTAAAGTTTGTAATATCAATGGCATGTAATACACATAGCCTTTAGAGTAGGCTAAAGTTAGCCTAGCATAGACTAGTAGTCTAACATATATAAGATAGACACTTTATACTTAAAACTTCATCAAGTTCTCTTGTATGAACCCTATACAAGATTCTTCTTTCAACTTAACTCTGAGTCTTAAGTTGTAATAACAATAACATCATAATTCTATAATATAACTATATTTTTATCAAAAACAATTATTTATCTGCAATAGAGAACATATCCTCAGTACTATGACATACTAGTCTTGAGATAATAGAAGTATCACTAGGAATTTGGAACTATTGTTAGTTATCTATATATCAAGCTAGACATTCAGATACAACTAAGAAGCAGATATATGAATTGGAAATGTTAACTCAAGTTCTTAAGTATAAGATATGGCATTTTTTGATATAGAATGTGCATATTCCCTGATTCTCCAATCATTTATGTGTTAGAATTGCAAAAGATAAACTTAGTTTTATTTTATTTTTCTCTCATTTTTTTTATTTTAGTTTTTTTTGGATCTAGAATTAGAGATAATATTATATGTTACTATTATAAACTGTCATACAATGTGACTTGGTGGCACACATTGGTCACCATCACATGATCATATGTCATAATGGAACACAATAGAAGGTTTTGAAAGAAATAATGTTATTACAATATATTTAAATATATATAGACCTTAAAGAAAGTATATAGTCATATAGTGTAAACCAGTAGTCTAGTGTATATAAGATAGACAGTTCTGTACAGAGTTTTCTATCAAGTTCTCTTATGTTTACCCAAATACAAAATACTTTCTCTTAATCAACTATATGATCTTGAGTTTGAAGAAATTATAATTGATGAAGTTCATGATATTCTGGTATCTTACAAGTTTCAAAACTATATATGATCAGTATAGCAACTCTGAACTTTACCTTTTCTAGTGATAACAATATCCAGAACATTTTCAACTCAGATAAAGGACTTTCCAATCTCAGAAACCTCAGAACAATGTTTATAGCCAGATATAGTTATTGTTCAGAGGTTATCTAACTGCTCCAAACTTCAATATCATATTGAACTCTCAGTAAACTTATCTAACACTCTCCAAAGATATATATAAGAGATCATCTATTTATAGAATCTTAGTCTAAGAAAAAGAGAGCCAATGTTTATTACTAGTGTTAGTAATAGGTTATTTGTTATGATCTTAGATTCTTAGAGTTGGATAAAAGAACAACTCTTATATTAGAAAAACACAAGAGAACTCAATAAAGAGCTCTTTACAAAATAGTCTACCTTATATACTCCTACAGATGGTCTATGCTAGCTACTATGCACCCTACTCTAAATGACCATGTGTAAAGCATAAGGCCAACATGTGGTGTCTATGTTGTATGACATCACTTTGTTCCAGAACTTTCTACTTTCTTCTCTTAAGTTTTATGATCAATGTTGTGACCACACCATCAGATGTGACTGATGTGACAGTGTGACCAATTACTTCTAACCCTAACCCCAAGTTCTAAAAATAGAAAAATGAAAGATAAATCAAAATGAAAATAAAATGAAAAAAGAAAATAAGAAAAAAAAACTAAGTCCACAATCTTTGATCTTGATATTACCCCCCCTTCAAGATTTCTCCTCTAGAGAAATGTCTTGTTCTCCAATCCCTCTCATTGATTTTTTTCTTTTCTTCTTCCTCTCTTTCTTCTATCCTTTCCAGGTATTCATTTTCATTAATTTTTCTATTATCCTTCTACTGCTTCCAATTTTTCTCTAGCTTCCTCAAATATTCTTCTTCAAACTTCTTGTTATTCTACCCATATAACAGCTTTGCTGTATACTTCCCTGGTAGCTCCATTCTTTTGAACTCATCTGCCCTAGGATTTAATTTCACATTTTGTTTTCTTACTTCTGTCCCCAATCTTCCTTCAAACTTATCCACCAATTCTTTTGTGTGTCCTAGATCTTTCTTCTTTTCCCACATATAATTTTCAGCTGTAAACCCCTTCTACTGCACTAGATACCTATTTACCCCCCTTATTTTTCTTTTGTTTAATATTTTTTCAATTTCCCACTTCTCGACTCCTTCTACTTCCACTGGTTTTCCCTCCTTTTTTTCCTGTTCTTTTACCTGTTCCCTATATCACACCACTCTACTTATGTTAACTACTGGGTGTATTCTCATTAAACTTGGTAATTGCAATTTCACGCATTTAACAATACTACTTCTTCTATTTCATATAGCCCTATATACCTCTCCACTAACTTGCGTACTGGTCTCTCTTTGAATACTAAGTCTTTTGTACCTAGCATTATCTTGTCTCCCTTCTTCCATTCCTCTATTTCTTTTCTATTTCTGTCTACATACCTTTTCATTTCCTCCTGAGTCTTTTTCAATGCTGCCCCTGCTTCCTCTTATACCCTTTTCAATTTCTTCACAAATTCTGTTGCCTTTTCCACTTTTCTTTTCTGCCTGATATCTCCTCCCATTCTCAACTCCCTACTATAATTTGCCATAAATAGAGATACCTTTGTTGTTCAGTGGACTTTATTATTTATTGTAAATTTGGCTGATACTAACCAGGCCAGTCCTTTTGCTTATGGTCTACAAAGAACCAGAGATACTATTCTAACTCCTTATTCATATGCTCTGTTTGTCCATCCATCTGAGGATGAAATGCTGTCAACAGTTTCATTTTAATACTCAACATTCTATTCAACTCCTTGGTCAACTCTGCAGCAAACTGTGGTCCCCTATCTGACACCACACTTTCCAGTAATCTGTGCAGTCTCTACACATTATCTCTAAAGAGTCTTGCTAACCCTTCTGCTGTTGTTCTCTCTGTAGTTGCCACAAAATGCATCATCTTTGATAGTCTGTCACATACTACTAAAATGGCATCCTTTCCTGCTATTATTGGTAATTTAGTAATAAAGTCTACTAATATGTGCATCCACAGCTTTTCCAGGACTTCCCCCAACTTTAATTTTCCCACTACTTCCTCCACTCTATTCTTTATTCGCTAACACAAGTCATACCCTTCTACATATCATCCTACTTCCTTTGTCACTCCTGGCTACCAATAATTTCTGGTAACCAGCTCTACCGTCTTCTATTTTCCTCCATGTCCTGCTACTGGTACATTGTGATGTAACCAAATAATTTCCATCCTTAGTTCTTCATTCTTGGATATATACACTTTTTCCTCTTTCAGTACTAATTCTCCTTCCATCTTCCATTCTTCCCTTGTATTGCTTTTACTCCCACTTTCTTCATCTCTTCTACTATTCTATCTATCTCTTCATCCTTACCCCTAGCTTTTTTTATCTTTTCTAGTATTTTTACTTCTGGTCCTTCAATAATTACTTTCTCTAATCTACAAAGCCAACTATCTTTTACAACTATTTGATTTTCATTGTCTTTATCTACCTCTACTTTCCAGTCTGGTCTCCTACTTAATCCATCTACCTTTTCCATCCTCGTTCCTGGCACATGCTTTAAGGTGAAATCAAATCAAGACAGGTACAAAGCCCATCGAGCTTGTCTCCTATTTAATTTCTGTGCTTTCATGAAATATTTCAAGTTTTTATGATCCATCCAGATCTCAAACTTGAATTGTACTTCTTCCAACAAGTGTCTTCAGCTTTCTAATCCCCTGATGATTGCCAACATCTCCTTGTCATGTATTTTGTAATTCTTCTCTGTCTCATTTAAGGACTTAGAGAGGAAGGCAACTGGTCTCCACTTTCCATCTTCTCCTTCCATCAATAGTACTTCTCTTGCAACACACCTTAAGGTGATGCTGCAACTATCTAGGTATTCCATCTTCCATGGCAGAGATACTCCTATTCGACTTAGTCTTCCATAATGGAGTTACCCCTGTCAGTGTCTCAATACTAAAACCCCTGCTTAGTGTAATAGAGGCTTTACCACTGAAACCCCAAGCATCTTCTATAATATCTATTTGTATATAAGACTAGTAGTTACACTGTAATTTGCTAGTCTGATAATTGACAAAGATAATGATAATTCTTATTGAACTCAATCTCCAGTGTTCAATGGCAACACACTAAATCAGTACTCACTCCTCTTTTAGACTTCTACCCTAGTGTGAACTGTACCTGACACCAAGAAAGAAAAAGAGCTCTTAGTAGCAATAATTAGAGTAGAGCAGTATCAGAATATTGAGCAGTGCTAAATGAGGTTTGACTGTAGAGTGTGGTAGTGTTAGTGTAAGAAAGACCACTGGGTTTAATTGTTATGATCTCAAGTCCAAAAAGTTAGATAAAAGAAGAAATCTTGTATTGAGGTAATATAAGAGAACTCAATGGAGTTCCAAGTTCAAGAATGTCTATCTTATATATTTATATTCTAGACTACTAGTCTGTACTACACTAACCTTACTCTACTCTAAAGTGCTATATATTTTTCTCAAAATCAACATGTATAAAATATACTGTATGATATCATCTTACTCTAGAATATTCTACAATGTTCCATGTTCCATGTAATCATGTTCCATGTTCCATGTAATCATGTTCCATGTAAATGTGACAGCTTCATGTGACAGTTGTGACAGTCACATTCAACCCTAATCCTAAGTCAAAAGATAAAATAAAAAATATCAAGTTTACTATCCTTAATCTTGACATTGGTGGAAACAGAGAAGTGCTAACTAATAGGGAACAAGAACACTATAGGGTTCAGTGGGATTTGAGTGCTCAAAATTCATACAAAGTCAGATTCTCTTACAGAAAAGAAAATTAAAGACAATAACAGATGGGACAGAATAATAACAATAGTACTTGAAACTACACTCTATAGAGTTTAGAATGGTGAGTAGTGGTGTTTGCTTGGTAAACTCTATAGAATTTATAACATGTTACAAACTCAAGACTTTAGAGCAAGTCAAGAGAAAAAACCTTATATTAGGGCTAATATAAGAGAACTCAATAAAGAACTTTGTACAGGATTGTCTATCTTATATACTAAAAGTTCATGGTTTATGCTCTACTACTTTAGCCTACCCTTAATGACCATGTGCTTTAAGATTGATATATGTTAAACATGTTATATAACATTATCCTTCCAGAATCTTCTATATTCTTCCATTGCTACCACATGACTTGTGACTATTGTTATGTGACAGTGTGACAGTGACATCACACTAAACCCTAACCCTAAGTTCAAAAAATATAAAATAAAATAAAATAAAATAAAATTAGAAATTAGAAAAAACTTAGGTCCAAACTTTATAACTCTGACATAGCAAACATTAGTGATATTTGGGTGTTAGAGTTTAGTAAAAACTGGTTTTCTTACAAGGTCTGATTAGTCCTCAGATATTAGAAAGAAGTTTCATAGAGTTATTGAAAAGTCCAGCAAGAATGTTTGAGAAGTAAATAACATAAAATAAATAAAGGGAGTTAATCTGCAGCAGATAAGCATTATCTATGATGTTGACCAGTTGTAGTTAGATTGGCATATAATAGTAACAAAGAAAACAAAACCCCCTATATTCAAATTGTCAAAGTTGTGAACAATAGACTCTATTTTATTTTCTATTTCTTTGTTTTATTTTTAATTTTCTTTTCATTTTCATTTATTTAACTTAAGGTTAGGGTTTAACATGATGTCACACATGACTGTCACATGTCACACAATCACATACCACAAAAAGACATAGAAATTTCTAGAACAATTATATCATACCATATATCAATGGTATGTAATATGTATGGTCTTTAGGGTAGGCTAAATTTTGTGTAGCATGGACCATTAGTCTAGCATATATAAGTAGGATACATTGTACTTAGAAACTTCATTGAGTTCTCTTGAGATTATTCAATCCAAGGTTGTTTTTTTGCTCTTACTCTAGGACTTAAGTCCTAACACAAATAAAACCCTTTAATGTCTATAAAATATCATAAGTCTTGATCTCATAACATTCATATATAGGGAAGTTACCATCCTTTGTAAATCTAGAAAGACATCTAAATATCCATAGAGAAGGAAGAGGACCAACAGAGAGAATCCTAGAAGTAGATGAATTCATCCATAGAATAAGAGAAGCAAGGAGAGAAGATGAAAAAGCTCTAAAAATACAAATGAAGCAACAAAAAAGAAGACAGATGAGAAATGGGGGAAGGTCATTGAGTACAAGGAAGGAGACATCCCTTTAAGAGAGCAGGCCTATTTCCAGTGGTTAAAAGAGTCGGATCTTCAGCATACAGACTCACAATTCCCAAAATGTGGAAGAACCTGCACCTGGTCATCAATGAATCCAAACTGAAACCCTACCATTGCCCAACTTTCACTTAACAACAGGAGTCTTCACTAACCATCATTACTCTAAGTCGAGAATCTTGAACTCCAGAATACGAGGGGACAAATTACAGTACCTTGTCCAAATGGCAGGGACAACCCTGGGAAGACCGGCGCGAAGTCATTAAGGGAGCATCTCAGCTGTGTCAAGACTTCCACAAGAATTGCTCTGATGCACACAGAGTCCCTACGATCCGGATACCTGGAAGCGAAGTCATAGAGACGTGATCTTAGGAGGGGGGTAATGTTACAGTTTAGATCACAATTTGAGGCATAGTGCAAGTAAGCCCAATCAGCAAACCTCGCGTTTTTCCAAAAGCTGGCTCGGGGGTGCTTCGTAACACTGTAAAAACCCAACATGTGCAATCTAAGCGACGACTGGACTCTAAACGTTCTTTCTATACTCCAAATACGTCGTAAAGACTCCGTACTGACGACGCTGTTCACGGCTGAGATCAATAATATGCCCCAGCGTCAGCAGTGGCGAAATGGCCATTTTCACTGAGGACATCGCCCATTCAAAAAGTGGACATTATTCCACAAGGGCAGGTCGAGTGGATCCAACCAAGTGCCAACTCATCAC
>Ga0157363_1006172_pt1 | contig 11245 bp, 6 predicted proteins | sample AttsexASBM1_FD_111477 | JGI IMG/M metagenome (GOLD analysis project Ga0157363, IMG submission 111477) | Fungus gardens microbial communities from leaf cutter ant in Ribeirão Preto, State of São Paulo, Brazil - Atta sexdens ASBM1 | ecosystem: Host-associated > Fungi > Mycelium > Unclassified ...
CATCTAACGTAATTAACGTAAATTTATAAAATTAAAGATTTTTCGGGGGGATATTCTGAGCATTCCATTCAAATTGCATGTATCTTTAAACTATTTAACTTAAAATTTATATTACTCTTACTTAATTGAAGATTAATATATCTTCTATGAGTTAAGGACAGTAAATACATTGATAATAATTAAAATATTTTAACGCGTCTTCCAATGTATTGTTTGATCTATTGGATGTTTTTATTAGTATACTTAAAATCGATAAGGATCGAGAAAGTTGTCTTTCCATAATATCGTTAAAATGTGATGCAATTGAAAAACGTCACGCCAAGGTTCTTCGAAAAACTGACCGCTGCTAGGCGAGGAATTATCAAATTCCTGTGTGCGAACGAGATCATTAGAGAGGCTGTCGAGATGAATGGACAAGAAAGCCGTACGTGTTGAGTCGCCGCATTCGTTTCCATCGATCGGAACGCGTTCATTATTCGACGGGGAAGCGTCGTTAAGGAATCCCACGGTGCATCGCCGTGTCGCGGCGAGCGCAAGTAGCGAAAGAAGAGTGCAGGAGGATGGACAGGAGGACGATCACCGTTAACAAGCCGTCAATCTGAGGCCGCAGAAGTGTCGATGACACCTGTTAGGAGACGATCGGCAGATGCTGCGCAACGCGACGCGACGCAACCGACGTGGCTCACCGCGTCGCGCACCATCTCTCAAGCGAGGAAATCATTATGATGGTCCCTCGTGCGGTTCAGAGTAAAAATTCAATGTTCAATCTTGCTTCTCGTAAGACCAAAGGACGCGTCGGGGAAAGTGAACGATCACGAAGTAAATCTGTCGTATCGATAAAATAGGTTTACACAATTTTCTTTCATGATGCAAGAAGGCAAGCGCGTCCTCAAATCAAAAATAATTCGACAACGGGGAAGAATTGTTGCGGATTATCGCCAAGTGCCGATAACCCTAACATGGCTTGCTCTTGAGGCATCGAACGAATCGGAGGAGGTCTTTTGTACATACGCGACGACGACGGTCCAATGGCGGGTACATCGTCATTACGCGCCCATTAAGTGTCGCGTGTGTGCTTCTTTATTGTTCTGCTCGCGAATGAGATATGCGGGCGCATTGTCTGCTGGAATTATTACTAATTGCTGGTCGTCCTTCGATCGCTCTGTCTACGAGTATTCTTGCTTGAGGGACAGGCGCATTATTTCGAAAAACAATCGTCGGAATCATATCCTGTTGAATGAAATAAAATGATTCATATGAAGAAATAAAATTGATAGTGAGAAAGAAGAGAGAGCAAGAGAGAGAAGCAAACGCCAATCATAATTTATTAATTTAACCTGAAGCAGTATGAATTATGGTGGTTAAATTGTTAGGAGAAACTATGGTGGAGTATTATAGCATAATATTAGACGTATGCTATATATTGTACTATATGCTTGAAACAAACTGAAGGGCTAGGTGAAACACGCTATTCCAGGGAATACTGCGTGTTACGCTTGGGTTATATTATCTGAAAGTTTTATTATATAGTTGTGATCGCGGGAAATTCTCGAATTCTCATTTGAGATACATAAACGTTAAAGGAAACGAATTCAAATGAAAAATTACTATATACTTAGTAATTATATATTACGGTATTTCTCAATCACTCGTCCATAAAATCGTTTCGCAAACATGGCGTATCGTTTTACTATTCGAATTTAATGAAACAAAATAATATAAAAATACGAGTAAAATTTTATACTGAAGCCAAAAATTAATTTCAAGGATCAAAAAATCTAATTTAAGGAGATCATATCTAAATAGAATTCTGTATGAATGTTTTATGTGTTTATAACAGGCACATTTCGACGAATTTATTTCTGTGATAATTAATTTGTCTCCCATCTTGCACATGTAAGGCAAACATTCGAATGTCCATCGCGCTGTATTTTGACATGTCTCTTTCGGAGACGTCACTGTATAAAGATATACCGCGATTGTTACGAGCAAAGGAACGTCATCGGGGTCCGAATTAGGGAACCTTGTTCCCCACGAGGATTATCCACTGACACGCAATCATTAAAGCTCAAAATTACGTGGGCACGACGCGTTTATCTACGCCACATCAATACTTAATCACTGTGCTTGGCGTGGATGTGTCACAGCTACCTCTCCAACGTACGAAAACTGTCAAGTACCTTCTATTCTTAGATACCATGTTTTTCTGTCCACATTACAATTTACGGAATGAATAGCATAAAGGAGAATCGATGGCAAAATATCTAGAATCAACAGATTTTATATTCTCAAAATAATTTGGCAAGCTTTTTTTATCGAAGATATTAGCTTCGTATGGGAAGATTACTTATGCTCGTTATTTGAAATCTCTCTGGAATAACTGTTTAATATTTTTTATATTTGAAAGTGTTGCAATGTATTTTTAAGTCTGGAAAAATATAAAAAAAAAGTAAACTTATGTAAGATAAGTAGATAGATATTGCTATTTATTGAGTGCTTTAGGATAGCGTTTTCTCACGCTATTAGATATTAAAGAAGTAATAGCAATCCAATTTTTTGAGTTAAATAACATTTTGTTATTTTTAACTTTCATGTCAAAATGTAAATCAATCGATTTTTGTGATTTCAAAATAACAACATTTATCAAAATAATATTATAACATGTGCAAATCAAATTTAATACATTTTCTTAAGTTAAATGATTTAATCCCATTATTTTAGATAAATTAATGACATATTGAGTAGTGGCGATCTATAGAAGTGATTAAAAATAACTGAAATTGGATATAATATTGAAATTAACAACACAGGTGTTAAAATTAAGATACCTGTTTCCTATAGTTATTTTATCCTCTTATAATTTTTTTGTATCTTAACAATGTTGTATTATAATAATAAATAAAAGATTGATATTATTAAACACAGAAGTATCTAAAAAAATAAGTTATGGCAGTCTAAGAAGAGAAAAGATCTAAATTCAAGTGCCTAGGAATCCAATATTTTTCTCACCTACACTTGCGAATCTAGTTCAAGAAAAATACAAAATTGAAGACTAAAATCCATGGAGCGTGTCGATGCCGGTTTTGTGGCGGTTCATCGCGATCGATCAGTCGATCGGCCGGGGGTCATATCTCGGTCTCGGCGGCTGAGTGTAAAAGGTATTATTTTACAGGGGGAAGAGATAAGGTGACGAGGAACCACCGTCGCGTCTCTCGGCTATCTGAATCGCTGTCGGACACCCGTTAGCCGTGCTCTAGCAGAACGATGTACTCACGAGGCTCGCAGATACGAGCCGGATAAGGCGGATATTCAATTATTCATATACCATTAGCCGACGCACGTATACCGGGTGTGTGCGACACGAAGGGATTCGCGCGCAACTCGTTTCGTAAGTACTGGTGTAATTTCCTCGGCCAACAACGTGTCATTATTGGGGAGTCAGGGGAAACCGAGAGCGAGAGGGGGAGAGAGAGCAAGATGAGAAAGGAAATAGACATAAAGCAGGGAAAGAGGAGAGAAAGAGGGAGAGACACGGTGGAGAAGAAGAGAGAGAGAGGAAAGAGGGAGAAAAGAGCGTAATGTGGCCGTCGATAAAGGTGTATCGATAGCGGTCTCAGCGGCGTCGATGATCCGCGCCTCGTACAATGAGTCACGCGGTGAATGATTGATTGGATGACTAGTGAGTCAGTACGCGGGTGCGCGTCAAGGAATCTTTACGTCATTCTGGACGATCATGCTGATTTTAATCGTCGGCGGAGGTCGCAGGACTCGCAGACGAGATGAGCGTGCGAGCGCGCGCGAGGAGAAGAAAGAGCAAATTTCGATTCAAGTCCATTACCGCGCGAAGAAGATATGCGGTTTCATAAGAAATAATTGTTGCGATAAACGTAATTACGCTTGGATCTGTAGCGAAATAGATATATCGATTTCTACAATCGTGTAAGTCTATTAGCGCGGTTAATCGTGAGTAGCAAATTTCAAGAAAAATATAGAAAATTAAAATAGGGGATTGAATATAGTGGAGATAAAAAAAAGGGCAGTTAAATGAAAGTTACGTTTTTTACGTTATTAATGATTTAATAATACCAATAAATAATTGAAAAATTTGTGATAAATTTAACAAAGTGTAACATAAACATTAGATAAAAATTAACATAGAAATTATAATACTTTACTATTAATAAATTGTGGAAGCATATTTCTTCAGTAAAATTAATATTTATATGTTAAATTGACAAGACAATTATCTCTTATTTATTTATCTTAGAATTTACGCTTTAAAATTATATTATTTTTGTCATTTATTCAACTATCTTATTTTAACACTAAAAATGTTAAATATCAATTTGACATAAAATATTCAAATAACATTATCACATTATGTTAAATTAATTGTTTGGATATGTTAAAAATTCAACATAAAAATTTTTACGAAGACCAGTTTTAATATAAGTATAAAATGTGTTTTATTGTGTGTGTAATTATTTCTTAAATGCCATCCATTTTCATACGTGCTTCAGGATATCTTGCGTCAATTACATTGCCATGAAGCATGGACATCTCTAGTAGTGCAAATATTAAAGTCAAGAAAATCCTCATGACTTTTTCAGAATTGAAGCAGCAAGAATCGAGTCGATTCATGACACGAGGTTCCGATCTCGATGCGAAGGAGAATCCCCAACATAATATACGCGCCGCCCACGTGACACGTTCTACGACTCTCAAAGGGATGAATGGAGCAAGGTAATCCTATTTCGAAGGCGGGACGTGAGGAATGTCCCTGTTTCCTGTGGCGCGTAGGGTTACGCTCTCCTAGTCGTGAAGTACTCTTATCGGAAGGTAGAATCACATAGTTAGGGTCGCCCACGTCGACGAAGGAAACTTCCTGCTCGGGACATACTATATTCCTTGCGAACCCATTAATTTATTCGTGCGATTAATTGTATTCTGTTGCGATAAGATCGAGTCCTTCGACATTTTTTCAACCAGAATATATAACAATGTACTCTTGCTATTGTTTTGTGTTGTATACGTATGATTAACGAGTGCCATGTGATTCTCTCTCATTTCAAAACATCGATTATCAATTTCTTTATTTCTAAATATTGAATAATACAAATATTAGGTGTAGTAAAAAGAAATCCATTATTTTTGCATGAAATTGAATGGAAAAATAATGGATTTCTTTTTACTACACCTAATAGAGGAACGTCAAATATATGGTCGAAGTTGAACCTCGTCCAATAACAATATTCATGTGAATTATTAAAATACATTTTCCAGTTTTTCGAACTACGCAAAACTATCTAGATATTGACTTTTATAATTCTAGACACACACACACACACACACACACACACACACACACACACACATCTTTTTCTCTGTCTTATAGTTTTTCATGTTGAGCGGAATTGGCAAACGTTTAATGTTTACAGAATTATTATAAAACCGTTTCGCGGATAGATAGCGAGATAACAAGTTGAAACCAGCGAAATTATCGAGGAAATTATATTCAACCATACCACGTGTCGTGCATGTCGCTGCTCGATCGCTCTGCAAACAAATTGACAATATAGCGGCTTTGTCATTACCGTTGCATCTCCAAAGTGCTCTCGCGGTCTTTTCGCATTTTCCGAGAGACATGCAGCGCATATCGTTAGCGGTTAATTTGCCTGACGTGACGTATGAGCAACCCGTCTCACGCTTTGACACGCGTGTTATTTATCCACTAAGTCGGAAGCGCAGCCTCGCTACTGAAAGATATGATTGCAATAATGAACACAACTACTCGCTATTATATATTGTGCGTCGACAAAGGAACGCGCGTGTAAACCAATGCGGATATTCTTGGTGTACTTACAATCGGTCGTTTTGTTTTTATAAAAGCCTACAATTTCTGATCGAATGATTAAAAAAGTCTGTCTGTCAAACGTTGCTGTTTATCGCTTTCTTAACTCTCGATAAAATTAAGAGAATGAACTTAAATTTACGTCACTTGAATATATCACTTTACGTGATATATTTACATAATAAAAAACATTTTGTACTTATTGTTAAACTCTTCCCTTGTTAAAATTTCTGAGTTGAATTTTTAACATGCCCGAATAATAATTTAATATTTTATGATTATATTTATTTGAATTGATATTTAATATTTTTTTAGTGTTAAAATAATACAATTTATAAATATAAGTGAACAAATAATATAAAAGTAATGTATTTCAAAACATACAGTCTAAGATAAATGAATAAAATATGTTGTTAACTTAACATAAAAATGTTAATTTTAATAAAGAAATATGCTTGTTTTTAAATTGTATTACATGATCTGTGTTATATTTATTTCTCATATTTATTTCTAACATATTCACCTTAAATTAACATACAAATGAAATTAAATTTAACAGAAATTTTCCAGTTGTATGTATATAAATTGTAAAAAAAAAAAAGAACATATACGATTGTAATTTCGGTCATCTGGATAATTTATGTGATTCTATCAGTGATGGCAATTTCATCGATGTATCAGTCAATTAGTTGTTGTTTTACAACTAATACCAACGCTAAAAAAAGGGGTGTTTTCAGCACGTCTGATCGATTATCGCGGGGCATGAAAATCAACAGCAGCCGCGATAATGATCGCGACGCCCGTCGCGAATTCGTCACGGTAAATTTCGCGATAGCGCATTCTTCTCGGTGTTCGATCGCGTTCGCGTTCCACCTGGACAAGCGGACTTCACTGCAAAGCGGTGAGTACTAGCTGACTTGACTCGGGACGCTTCATTCGATAGCACGCGTCTGCAGACATCGGCTACAGACACATCGGCCGACACCGACAGATACCTAGACAGACAGGTAATATAGAAGAAAAACACCGAAGTGTGAATATCTCGTGGCTAGTTAAACAGCGAGCAGGACACTTTTGTGCATAGCATGGCAGTTGTCGACTTGTTGATTTGTATTCGTCTCGTGAAAGGAAGGTCGCACCGTGTACTAATCGCTCAAATTCTTCATGTTTCGCTACCGCCGCCGCCGCGTCTGCATACAGCAAGAAGTCATTCATTTTCTCCGCGTCGATCCACCGACCATTGTAATTTGTAATTCTCATCTGATTCTTATTCTTCTTTTGCTGCTTTGCCGACATTTTCCTTTCTTCCTTTTTTTTCGTATACCATGTGTACTTTGTACGCAATTTACACATAGTGGTAAAGATAATTGTATAGCGCTCAGAGAACAGATTAACAAGGTCCGGATGCCGAGAGAATAACCACCTCTTTTATCGCTTTAAATTAAAACAAAGCAAAAATCATGATTGTTGATCTCTTATTTTCTTGGCTTTAAGATTGAGAAACCGAAGAAAAATTTATGTATGGATGGTTTATTAAATTAACAAGCATCACGTATTGTCAATTTATTTTCTAACGTATACATACATGATTATTGATATTAGATACAATTAGACATAAAATTTGAATTGATATTAATTTTTGAATTTTTTGTGCTTTGATCTATTTATTTCAATATCTGTGCAAATATAATATTTAAATGTTCTGAAATATTTTGATCCTGTTTCATCGAATTTTTAATATTATTACTATCATCCATATATTATTGCTATAGACACCTATACTATAGACACAAATGCTGAATTGACATCAGTTTTTAAGTAATGACCCATGTATATATATTTGAATCTGTCTATATATACTTAAAAATAATATTTCAATATCACAAATTTGATTATATTTCATCGAATTTTCAATATTACTACAACTATCTATTTATGCGTTAGTCAGTGAAAATTGTAAATAATGGATGATTATTGATTTCTTACGTTCTTGGTTTAAAGATTGATAAAACAATAAAATTTGATTTATATACAGTTTGTTAAGTTAACAAGTATCGTGTATTGTCTTATTTATCTTCAAATTTATCTTCAAATATTTACGATTATTGATATACATCTTAAATTGACATTTATGCCTGAGTACTCTTGTGCTTCGATCTATTTGTGTTTTAATATTTGTATGATTATATATAACATTTCGATACTATTTAATATTTTGATGTTTCAATGAATTTTCAATATTATTATTATCGTCCATCTACGCGTATATAGTTTCTTAGTGGAGATTGTAAATATATTACATCATGATCCGATCGGTCAAGATTGCTTTATCGCCTATTAGTTCTGATTACAACTATGTTATCGTCACCTTCCGAGGAACTAGTCGTCCCGATTAGTATCGGAAAGCGTAACGGAAGCATGAATGACGCCTATTACCGTTAATCACTGCTGTCTAATCTCACGGTAATCGAACACTATTTTTTTATGTTTCTTTTTTTCTTTTAAATCCTCGATAAGCGAGAGCTCTCACTATCTCCCAATCATCGCCGGTTTATTTTACGACCGGAATTGTAATCGCTGCTTGATTGCCAAGACTGCATCGCGAATGCATAAAACGTGAATTTATACGACAAGAGCATAATTTCTGCCTACTCTTTAAGATCTTTCTACGAGAAATAAAGCGACTGAATTTACCAGATGTCCATCAATAACATGTTCAATTGCAGCAATGACAAAAAGAAGTATATTTTTATCGATCTCATACATGAGTACACGAATATTATTCGAATCAACATACGACGATAATATTCGTTTCATAAAGCTGAAGGCGCGCTTGAATTGTGATATATATTGCGATGATCATAAAATGTACATTTCAAAAAGCGTTTTAATATAAGAGCTTCCTTTTTTTTTTGGAAAAAATATTGAAAAATTGAGCCTTTTGTCGTTTCTTATGGATATTGGACAGCTTTTGTGAAAATACATTATTTATTCTTAATTACACCGTTAACAGCGTACTCGCTATTTTTATTGTCTCGACCTTCGTCAGGCACCAGAACCGGTTGAAATTTTCGACTTGAATTAAACGGAATGACGCGGCGTTCCGGTTCCAGCCGAAGGTACTACTTAATTGGTACAAACAAATAATGACGGAGTGAAACAGCTTTAACTTCGCGCGTCGGCCGACGTGTCGGCCATTAACGAGCGTCGCAACGACGATTGCTATTTAATTGTGTCGTTTGTTACTTCTCCCCGTTTGTCCGCGCATTCACGGCGCTTCATTCTAGTTACTTAATGAGTCGCCTAAAATTTACACGGAATTAAGTGGAATGACACGGCGTTTGGCGCCTATCGAAAGGACTCGATTGAAGAGGCGCGATCGGTGGAGTGATGCGCGCACTAGACGATACGTGGACGGTTAAATCTGCAAGCGCCGGTAACGAGGACATGATCACAGGATGAAGAAACGAGGAAGAGAGGGATGCCGGATTGGACGGATGGGAAGGGTCCTTAAATCCCGCGCTATTGAAGACGCGATCCGACGACGATTAACTTCTGAATAAATTCCAACATGATGGCTTTATTACACGTATCGAGGAAATGAAAAATCGTTTTTACCAAAAAAATGTAGATTACGCATTAATATTTTGCAAAATGAAATATACGTTTACTTATATCTGTATACGGAATTATTTAAGATCTTAGTTATAGATGTAGATCTAAAAATAATTTTGTTGGATCATCATAGTAATTATGTAGGAAACTTAAGCACAATGCAGCGAAACATTTTGATGTCCATCAACAGCTTGAGCAAAATTATGTAATAGTTCGACTAAATTATTTTCAAATTTGTATTTAACTAAAATTTATATATCTAAAAAATATACGTAAAACTGTTCTGTCCGCAATGTGGTCATAACAAATAACAATACTTTTTATAAATATGATTTAATATAAATTGCAACATTCCAGTAATGTCGCAATTTACATTAAATTTATTATGTAGCTAATAAAAATTAGTTTATTATTTTATTTAAGATAAAGAAACAATTTAAAAAATTAAAAAATATTGAAAGTTATTATCTTCCATGTTAGATAAGATAATTGCATTAGAATAAACTTGTCTCTGATATTGAATGAACCTGCCATGTTCCGCGGCATGTCATTCTAAGGAAGACATTTCAATGTTTTGACGTGAGTCTACAGCGAATACGTGGATACAAGAAATAGAAGCGGAAATTTCACTCTAAAGAGTCGATTCTGATGCCGCAACCGTTTTTGAAATGCAAAATTCTCACATGCCGATATCGACTCGCGTGTTAGTACAGTTCGTTCACGTTTTGCTACTTGCAGAGAGAGTAAAGATACGCTTAGACAAATAATTTATATGATAAACAACGTCAATGCGTTGTACTGCCGGGTGTGTAACTATTATCGTAAAGAGTTACAATAGGGAAGCACATCCTTGTGCAGGACGTGTGCCAAGAACGATTCCTAGTACGATTCTACGATAATTCGAGGATTCCGAAGTGAAATGATATTTGGAGTTGAAGATGTCACAAAAGAACGTTCAAATAAGACAGAATTATAATACTATAGAATAAATCAACAATTTATATTTTTTTCAAAACAGAATATATATTTTATAGAATAAGACTTGTAAGATGGTACAATTTCGAACGTGATTCGGTTCTGATTAAAATTGATATAAAAATATATTCTCCAAATTCTTTGAAGTGAGATCTGAAGAGTGAAAATTGAGCCAGTCTTGAGAAAGAGTGGCTCAATTTTCAATTCTTAAAAGTAAGACTTCACTTTTTAAAGTGAATCTTCTCATTGCGGATGATGAGAAGTTTAAATTCTACGATAATCGTGTCAAACAAATGTTGTGAAAGAATGTCGTGATCGAAAGCGCCATGGATAACACGATGCGATGAGAATCGGCAGATGAGTCGCGTCAGATCCGAACAAGGAGACTGAGGATCGCTGATGGGCGATTTTGGTCCTCGCTGGTCTTGCTGGCTATCGCTGGTTTCTGGGCGCTGTGCAAAAAGTCGCTTGAGGGCCGGTCGTATACGTGCAACGTAAGCACACCTATGCAGGTCGACTTGAAACGCGCGACATGCCGCATCGCGCACCACAAAGCTCCTCCTGTTCTAAATCACCGATAGACATTTCAAGGTTGTTCATCGGAGAATCGTCGGGGCGTCAATTCCGACGGACACACTGCATTGGGTCAGAAAATAAAAGAGTGAAACGACCGAGAAGATTACTCCTTCTCCCACGACGTTCTCCTATGTTTCTCTATCTTCTCTCTATCTTCACCACAGAAAAATCTGTCTTTATTTGGATTGTATCTCTTGTCAAACATGAGAGAGAGAGAGAGAGAGAGAG
>Ga0157363_1006173_pt1:0-10000 | contig 11244 bp, 12 predicted proteins | sample AttsexASBM1_FD_111477 | JGI IMG/M metagenome (GOLD analysis project Ga0157363, IMG submission 111477) | Fungus gardens microbial communities from leaf cutter ant in Ribeirão Preto, State of São Paulo, Brazil - Atta sexdens ASBM1 | ecosystem: Host-associated > Fungi > Mycelium >...
TAAAATATTATATATATATATATATATATATATATATATATATATATATATATATATAATTTTTACTTTTAACAATATAAACTACATGTATATTTACAAAATTCTTCATTTAACAATATGACAATTAATACACATAGAAAATTTGGCATCATTGTATTTCGCAGCATTTTGTACTTTATCCTGCAAAATTTTATAGTAAAGAAAAAATGAAGATGAAGGACAATTTATCAGAGATAATAAATTTATACAGGAATAATAACTATATATAAAATAATTAATCTCAAAGTAGGATAAAGACAAAATGCATGACTTCGTATAACAAATTTCAGTACTAGTAGAAAATAATTATTTCTTTGATTACTAATTGGAAATTGAATTTTGTCATACAAAATATATATAATATATATAATATAAAATATTGCCATATTTTTTATTGAATTTGAGGCTTGATTAATTTATATATTTGATATATATGATATTCATTTATATTTGTAATATTTCTATTTTAACACATACAGTCGTTTTGTGCTTCTGGCAACAGCTTTATCGTTTCATTAATCGCATTTGCCACATAATCCAAATTATTTTCATTGAGCCCGCACATATTTATACGTCCACTACTTAACATATAAATATGATAATAATTTCTCAGATGCTGAACTTGTTTCTCTAAAAGAAAATCGGAAGAAAACATTTTTTCATAATTAGTTTTATCAAAATACTACATTGTAAAACCGAAAATATAATTTTTACAACTAACCTGTGAGTCCTGTATATGAGAACATTCCAATTTGCTGAATAATATGATCCCAAGTACCTGGAGTATCTAATTTGAGCAATCTATGATATAAACCTATCCTCATTTGTTTAATTCTACTGGACATTGTTTTAATATTATCCTTCCTAAATATTGAAACGCATTATTAAAGTAAATAATAAAGAATATGATTATTTTTTACAGATTTTTGCAAATCAATACCATTCCTCAAAGAACTCCGGATTGTTCAGCACAGTTACAACAATTCGAGCTCCATGATTAGGAGGATTGCTATACATTCCTCGGATAATTAATGTTAATTGTGATTTAGTTTGAATCAGTTCCTTTGTATCGGCCAACACAAAAACTATGTTACCAACTCTTTCGTTATATAATCCAAAATTTTTCGCAAAACTTTGCGTACAAATAAATTCGATTCCACGTTCGGCAAACATTCGTACAGCATACGCATCTTTATCTAAATCACCAGTTGCAAAACCCTGTTAAGAATCAATGTATAATCAGAACTACAAAAAGATCATGTTATTCTTATCATTCATTGTTTATTCTTCATATCATTCAGTCGCTTAGATATTAATTTAGATACTGACCTGATATGCACTGTCAAATAATGGGAAAAGGTTTTTTTCTTGTATTACATCAGCTATTTTAGTCCATTGTTCTGGAGTTGGATCACATCCAGTTGGATTATGTGCACATGAGTGCAGAATAATTACAGCATTTTCTGGAGCATCTCGTAAATCTTGGAGCATTCCTTCTAAATCGATATTACGAGTCTTTTCATTCCAGTATGTGTATTGACGAGCGTTTTTAAATCCTCCATTAATAAATACCAGTCTGTGATTTTCTGTCAGTACATATAATTTTACAAATATATGAAAATTTTCACCAGTAGATGAAATAAGAGAAAGAGAGAAGAGAGAGAATAATATATTTATTTTTTAAAATTACTTACCCCAGGAAGGTTTACTGTAATAAAAGGTATCGTAATGTAGAATACGACTTAAAAATTCAGCGGCAACGCGTAATGCTCCAGTACCGGAAAGTGATTGAATACCAAAAGCACGTCCTTGGGCAATAACAGGAGAATTTATGCCTAATAACATAGTTGTAGCAGCTTCGTTAAATGTTTCTAAGCCAAGAACTGATAAATATTCATGATTTTGTAAATCATCTGCTGCAAGTGACATTTCTACTCTTTTTACAACTGGTAGCACCCATGGTTTACCTTCATCAGTACGGTAAGCTGAAAAAGATTTCTATATTTCTTAATAATTCATTATAAATTGATATAATATAAAATTAATTAAATATATTAAATTACAAAAAGAAATATAAATTCAAACATGTAATTTCAAGAAATGTTCTTGTGTAAAGAAACAATTTTTTTATGTATATATTTACTTTTAATATTAATACTTTTAATATTAATACTTTTTATTTAATATTATTACTATTTATAATACTTGTATTACAAATATATAAAAAAATTAATTTGTTAGATTTAAGATCTGGCATTTAATAACATTTGCATTACATAGACTTTACTTTTATTTATTTTTATATATTATTTTCTTAAAATAATCAAGTTATGAAATATATGAGCGCGCGCGCATGTATGTGTCTGTGTGTGTATTTATGGATGAATGAGAAATATTATGTAATCACTCTGGAAAAGTCACTCAAGGGTACAAAGAATATGAAAATCAAAAGTAACTCTTATACATCTCATACTTCATATTATTAAAATATGTATATTTAATAGTAAAAATATTCTAATTTTTTAAAAATTAAGTTTATAAAAGCAAGCATCATTGTAAGACTGTGTGCATAAAATAAAATAAAATAAATATTTTCCCATATTGTTGCCTTTCAGACAATAATGGGAAAATAAAGTAGTCTTAAATGTAATAGTTATAAGAAATAAAATAGTTACATACCTCCTATAGTAAGATTAACTTTCTTTTCGTAAATATCGTCGACGAATGCCTTTTGCAGTGCAAAAACCTCGATAGGAGGTCCCAGTTCTATTCCCTTGAATCTGGTTGTCATCATGTTGTAAAGGCGAGTAAACGATAGATAAGTAATAATATAAAGAATAGAGTCAAATTAAGAATTGATACGAAAGGAAGAAAGAGTTCACAATTACAACGTGAAATATGCTGGAGTATGTGAAGAGAGTGGTGTTGAAATGAAGTCGCGCGAAGATTGGCGACCTGCGAACTTGCCAAATGATCTTTAATCTGACTATGTGTGTGTATGTGAGTGTGTATACGACTTTTTACACTGTTACACCGATTGACGTAAGAGAGGAGGTATAGCTATATACAAGTACAGCTACTTCACTTTCGTATCATGTGATATGCAGTGGCTCTCAATAGATTTGGAACACTATCGAATGCAATCTTAAGCTGAATACGTATGTATATGTTTTATTCTAGTGCTGAATGCACAAACGTATATTTAAAATTTATACATACAATCGCCGGTGTGTACACATAGAGAATTTTCCCAATGTAAATTATTTCAAAATTAATAACCATCTTTCGTAGCACACGTTTGAAAGATATGATTCAGCATTTCAAAATGCTAAATCAAATCTGCCTACGTAGATCATATATTCATAAATCGAATATGTGACTGAAGACAAATGAATTTAAAGTATTTGATTGAGCAATCGGAAGAAAGAATTTTACCAATTAACCTATCAGAGAATGGAAGATGAAATTTGGAAATGTTGAATGGCAGATTACTTCGCACTATTCTGTGATTGGTGCATAAAATCGTATCCGCTCCCAACAGTTTGCGGCGATTCATTTCAAGGCATAATTTTTGAGTGTACATATTCGAGCGTAGTGGAACGGTTTATTGTATGTGTGCGAATTTGAGGCATAACAAGTTAAAAAGAAATTCAAACACAATTGCCACGAATTTGTCCGACAGATAACATTGAATTGTGTTCAATTGTCGAATATCAAGTACATACACGCGACGTGTACCTATACTTCGTGAATGTTAACGAAAGATAAATGAGTTTACAAGATAGCCTGTTTACCGAGGATGTCGAATACGACGTAATCGTCTTTACGAAGGATAAGACACGTAAGAGGTACGAGAAAATTATAACAAGATTTTTTGAATAGAGTATCGACGCCGACATCATGTTTGAAGGTTAGTTTCCTTACGGTATCTATTGATGGCTGTGAACACGTAAACAGTTTCATTTACTCTTGATTTTGAATGACTATTACATTTGTATATATATGTGTATAGATTTGGCAAGTAAAGGATTCGTGAATATCGAATTGAATGAGATTATGTGAATGGCGCAATCCCATGATATAGGATTTAGCACAGGATTTATAAATAGCACAAGATATATATAGTTTTCGTTTTTCGCTACAATACAAAGCTGGATCATGATTTCATTTTTTTATTATCATCTAAATACTGCTCCTAACTACTTATTCTCGTATACGCTATTTACGATTTGTGTAAATTAATGCAAATAATTTTGAACTTGTTGATATATACAGCGATATATTAGGATTTGTGCACATTGGTGGGATACACGATATATCAGAAATAGTAATAATCCTGAAAAATTTAATATCTCGTAATAGGCATTACATTTGTAAGTATCTATTTCTTTTCAATGTAATATTTGTATTATTCCATCCTAGATATTTATTTAATTTCGACGTTTTATTTTCGTTTGGAAATAAAATTGAAATTGAAACAACTCGATAATTAATATCAATAGAACACAATTTTTTGATTTTGTTTTAATTGTAATTGGATTCTTATGTTCACAAATGTAACATATTCAGTTGTTTCTATGTACACATAGTTATGTGTGTGGTATAAAGCAGTGCATTTTTATCTCTTTTGTGGTTGAAAGTATGAAAGTATATACCTAGTTAAATTAGTTTCTCATTTTCATATACTTTTAATGATATGATATATGTAAAGCAAGTGAATATTTTTCCTCACAATTGTTTGGATATTATTATGCTGTGTATCATATATACTATGCATGTCATAATTCGTGCTTATTAGGCAGTAAAAGACTCGATAAAAGAAAAAGAAAAAGAAAATTTGAGACAGGACAAGTTGTAAGCATCAATATCTACGCTACTCTCAAGTCTTTATGGAAACGAACGAGAGAGAAAGTGAACGGGTTATGTAAAAGTTAGCTGGCGTTTATCGTCTCTTCCCCTTCCTTAATTTTCTTAAACCAATGCCGTAAGGCATTACGTTCACCAAAACGTACAAAACAACCGATGCTGCGCTATTAACTACCAATACTTCGAATAGCGTTCAATCTCACTTTCAACGATAAACGTGTTCTTTCTTTTCACTTTTGTAGAGTGCTCGTCTTTCCGCCCGTCAACAATTATCGTCGGTTCATTATACATCAGCTGATACAGGATCATTTCTCGGATTTACTGCATACATTCTCGATCGGCCAAGGTTCGGCTAGGCGTACTATAGTATGTTACAAGACCGATGTGAGAAGGTACAAATAATAAAATGTTAAGAATCATTTTTTTTATCTTCGATATCCGTTAGCTATGAACTTTTCTGTTAAAATATTCATCCTACCTATGCGTAAACAACGATTATTTTTTTCGCCAACAATTTTTCACAATTATTCGATTTTCAAGCTAATATTAATAATTAATAATTAAATTTAATTTAATTTACGTATTTATATTATTAAATTTGTATACGTTTAATTAAGCTGCATATAACAATAAATAATAAATATGTGTCTCTGTGTGTAAAATTGCAAAGCTCTACCACTTATCGCAAACGAAAGTAAAATTGATCAAAACTACCTCTCGATCGTAATGTAATTCTAATATGCGCCGATATTATGCTCACTAATTACAATCACGATACATTAAGCATGTTTTTAATAAAAATTTGCTCCAGAAGAATAACATATCATTATTTTATTATAAAGCGATTGGAACCCAAAACCGAATTTTCCTGAGTCTAAGACAAACTTTGTGACAAAACAAAAGGATACAATTCGCGGAATGGGTATCGAAGGCCGACGCTCACCCTCGACATCTCCAGAATGCAAATTACAGCGGCAAGGTGATTATGAATATCATTCATGTAGCACGTATGGATTTTATATATGTTTTCTAAACAGCTAGAAAATATTAGGTTTAAAAAATATATATAAACCAATATGTGCTATTTGAATAAATAAATTGTTATATCTTGTGACATTATCAAATAAGATATATTTCAAAATAAATTAGTTATGGAAGATTTAATTTTTATTTAAATGTTAATTTTTATTTAAATGTAATTTTTAGCCAAGTCAGTGCCAACAGTTGAAATATATAGGCCACCAGCGGCTAGGAAACTTAACAATTGTTCACAGATAAATGGTACACAGACACAGGTACAATCGACTGCAGATTTTTCTTCGGTCAAGTAAGTAAACTCATTTCTATGTACATTATTACTGTTAATCATAATTATTGTATAATCATTCATACATACAAACATTTTATATGTACTAGATTTGTGTGATCTACATATCGTTTTCTTTTATATTAGCGTTATGATTTTACATATTATGATTGATGTCAACTATTCCAAATACATATTGTTAATATACGTATATGTATGCAGAAATGTACGTCAAAAACGACCTGATCGAGCGGTTTATGTACCTAGGCATCGCAGAAGTTTAGAAATGGAAGATAAAAAGCCACACAGTTTGAAAGTTTCTCACACGACGTTAAATGGAGATTCAATTATGAATAATAATTCTAAACTACAAGATGTATGTTGTCAACAAAATGTAGGCGATCTGACTTCACATAATCAACTTTCTGAGAATTGCAACGCGAAGATCGAGGATAAACATTTCTTACGAAACATTTCAAAAAATATAGTTTCTTTAGATTCTAGCAAAATCTCCGATACTCTCGATAATACCGAGCATATGTATCAATTTTCGGAGGAATTAAAAGATGTGCCAATTTTATCCAAAGAGAAAGAAACTGTAGCAATTAATAATGTAAATGAAAATAGTATTAATTTCAATCTCTTGGAACCATCCAGCCAAATTGAAATTAATGATAAACAATTAGAAAAGATACAAGAAATTGTGAACGAAAACCAATCCTCGATCGAATATTTAAATTGTAGCGATGTAAATGATCATAAAGACAGACAACTAGGTAGACAGAATGTAATATCGGATGTTCTAATAATTTCCGATACTATTCAAAAGAAATCTAAACAGTCTGAACAACTTTCTCCAATTCTCGTAACACCACCCGAGAAAAAAGTAAAAAAGATAGAAAGGCAAAAAAGCAAACCGGTTCCACCACCTTCTCCACCTCTGAAAATGAACAGAGACGAATGCGATTGGGATAGTTTATTTGATGATAATGGCGATTGTTTAGATCCAACATTAATAGAAGAGGTCAGTTATGTATTTAAGTTCAGTAACTTATCGCATTCACTATTTTATGTGTACATAATTAGTCAGTTATTTACGTATCATCTCTTTTTTTTTAGCTTACGTCAGCAGTAGGTGAAGTAGCGATAGAACAACCAAAAAACGATTATAAAGCATACAGCAAGCAAGTCGAAGTGTCTAGTGACGAATTTGCACATGTCGTAGAAATTTATAATTTTCCTTCCGAGTTCAAAACTAGCGATTTGGCAGCTGTTTTCAGTTCTTTTAAGAATGGTGGTTTTGAGCTCAAGTGGGTGGACGATACTCATTGTTTGGGAGTTTTCAGCAGTCCCCTTGTTGGTATGTATATATACATATCTAGTAATTTATATCTATGAATACGAAAATATATAATATATAATATGTCTTTATTGAAAACAGCTTAATAACTTATTTTTAACAAGGAAATTGCATTCGAGAAAATTTACGATTATTTTGCACATCTTTGTTAATAATATAATAATCGATATTCATCATTGATGATCATTGAAAATAGTTTTCTTCCAAATTAAGTCCAATTATAATCAGATTTATTACAGTTAGTATATTCTTTTTTGCTTCTTTTTTTATCTTCCTTTAAGCTGCCCAAGTGTTAGCATCGAATCATCCATTTGTGAAAACAAGACCACTTAGCGAAGCTACTGCTTTAAGTAAAACGAAAGCTAGAAGAAGCGCAGAATTCTTGCAACCTTACAGGAATCGTCCCGAAACATGCGCTGCCTTAGCTAGACGATTAGTTACAGGTGCATTGGGCGTAAAGCTTGCCACAGCTAGACAAGAACGTGAGCACGAAAAGAATATATTACGTGAAGCGAAAGGTAATCTTTGAATATATATTATTATACGTACGTGATAAAAATAATTCAGTAATTATTGAAGAAGTTATTAAGAAAGTTTTGCATTACAGAAAAAAAACGATTAGCTAACAAACAACGAGAGGATGTTTGGGAGGGCATCATACCTACAAAGTAGCATTGTATATCGTTAAGTATAGAGTATTTTTAAGAATTTGTACCTCATTGTATAGTATACGTATTCACATATGTGGCTGCGACATAGCTAATCATGGCTCCCATAATGTTATTCTCGCATTAGCGCATGCGTTATTTGTGCCTTATTCGTCCATTCTTTACATTGAAATAGAAAATTGGACATACATTTTCCCAATTTATTCGCTTTGATACAGAAAATCTATGATATTTTATCAATAAATAAATTCAACATGTAAATATTATAGTTAATAAATAGCTGATTTATATTTATTTGGATAATTATCTTCTAGAAATTGTTGAGACAATATTATCATTTTACATATGAATATATCAGCGTAAAAAAAGTAGTAAAGAGGACCAGTGGTGCGTTCCTACATATTTTTACGCAAGAATGCAATTTTTTAAACAAATATACAATACTAAGCAATGATTTGTTTGAAATTAAAATTTGGTATTAAAATTATAAGTAATTAAACAAATGTGTAGAAAAAATTGAAAACTAAAATATTTTCGCAAAATAATCGATTACTGTTATGAGTTTTTATACACAGCAACAAACAATAATACACAATACAGATTGCAAGACAATAAGTCAAATTATTACTTACTAATAACAAGATTCTTTATGTGAACATCGATTTATATCGATAATTCAAAATATATCTTAACAAAATTTTATATAGCTGAACAAGACACATAATCAATACAAAAATATATCATCGAAAATATGGCGTTAAAATTATATATTCTAATGTAATATTATTTTACAATTTTGACTTGTGCCACTTATATGTCTGTTACATGTATATACAAATGTTACAAACCAATGCACAATCACATTATCTATTCATATTACAAAGTTGCTGAGTATAAAGAGAACATTGTATTTTTATACAATTGTTATCAACATGAAATAAAGATATGTATCATATTCCCTAGTCAATGTACACAGTGATGTGTTACTCACACGTTGATATATCATAAATTGAATAAGAAAATCTTTTGTGAGAAAAAAGAAATAAAAATATTTTTTAAAATATAATTTAATATTGTCTATATTGTATTTGCATGACTGCTAATATAAAAACTTTTTCAAGATTTCTAAATAGATTTGCAAAATATGAAAAGGAAAAGATGTTCGTAACATATGTTGTTAGTAAGAATAAAATTATTAGATAAATTTTATGCAATATATTATATTAAATGCATCAAACGCATTAATCTATAAATATATGAATAAGAAATTGATGCATGTATAAGCAATGGAGAGGTTGTAAACATATTTTTTTAATGAGAGAAATACACACATATAGTGTGTATAATATTTTTTAATGGCAGTTACATCTTGCGTTTTTCATAAAATACAGCTACATGGTAGCAAATCGATTTGATTATTTTTTCAGTTTATATTTTTTTTATAACAAGTGTTTCTTTTCAATGCAAAGTTACGCAATCTAATTCGTTTAATATAAAAAACTGTGAGTTTAGCGGAATGACATGAAATTGTTACCATTTGCTACCTTTTTTCTTCTTTTTCTGTTGAACTTTGCGTTGTTGCTGACGTGGTCCAGAAGTTTCTACTGTGGAACTGTGACGAGGGTTTGGAGAAGGCTTAGCATTTGCAGGCATTTTAGTGATATCACTATAAATAATAAAAAATTTTTAGTAATGCATTGTACATTTACAGTACATAAAATATATATATATATACAGGATAAAATATATATATACGTACTA
>Ga0157363_1006176_pt1 | contig 11239 bp, 5 predicted proteins | sample AttsexASBM1_FD_111477 | JGI IMG/M metagenome (GOLD analysis project Ga0157363, IMG submission 111477) | Fungus gardens microbial communities from leaf cutter ant in Ribeirão Preto, State of São Paulo, Brazil - Atta sexdens ASBM1 | ecosystem: Host-associated > Fungi > Mycelium > Unclassified ...
TAAGTTCTAAGACATAATACATAGTAGATACATGGTCATTAGGATAGTGTTATTTATTGTTAGCATAGACTATGTGTACTTGTATAAATAGGATAACAATATATCAGAGACTTCTTATCAAGTTCTCTTGTGATCTCTACAAGATACTTTGCTTTTAAAGTTTACTTAGTAGTCTATTGGTCATCCTTAGACTAGTAGCTACTACAAAATGTTATCTGAGATCTGGAAGTGGTATCTCAGAAGTCCAGAACTAAGTAATTTGCATTATTTGAGAATGTAGAAGATAAAGTAGAATAATCTTCAGCTTCAGCTTATATACTATACTTTTATGAGTTATACTGGCTACATATTTTGGATCAGAAACTAAGAACTTAGAAGGTAGCAAGATGTGTTATTACTAACACTAAAAGAAGAGTGCTAGTTTTAGTTGATTTTCAGGATAACTACTATAGTGTAAGCTACTAGATTATATACTGGTCAGTATACCTAGGGTAGTTATCTGGAATGTAACTGCTAAGTGAGTTATCCTAATTACTAATAATTCTCAAATGTTAAGAGAGAGAGATCTATGAAGTTATCTTGAACTAGCAAGAATATCTAAGATAAAGTGGACAGTTTTGATCTGTACTCAAAGAGGTTTGAGAGTGTAGATGAAGATAGGTGGTTATCTATGGGTAAGGATGGATAAGGTCAGAATGTGGAATATAATATGAGTACAGATAAGAAGGAAGTATTATCTGTTAGAGTAATTGAACAAAAACTATGGAGATATAGCAGAGTTGTGTCTTTAGAAAAATCTAAGTATATGTTGAAGAATAAGCTAATCAAGTACAATCCATCTTTAGAAAAATCTAAGAGAATAAAATGAGGTTTTTTAAAGATAGTCACTATTCTGAATACTCTATAGTCTATTACAATCTAGCAGAACAAATGCTGAGCTAATCATTAGAATAATAGTGTACAGATAGTTAGAAATATGAGTAGAATTGTCTAGAACATTACCAAAAAAGGTAGAAAGTACTTGATATTGATAGAGAACTACTAGTAAGAGTCTCAGAGATTATTGAAAGAGACAGCATGCAAGTACAAAGTGTAATAGTATGGACTCAGAGGATTAACAGGTCTAGTAGTATTCTCTAGCAATAGACAAGGATTGAAAAATCTATAAAAGGCCACAGGGTTTGGAGTTCAATGTTAATGAAGAATCAGGTCCTTTTACATTATCTATGAATTGGAATAGATTATAATATAACAATTTACTAGTTTTTAAATACTAAGTAAAAGTAAGGAATACTTGAGTAGTGCTATTGCTTTATAGTATAGCCCTAAATGATATTAGTAGCTATGTTGAGTGGATGTAAAACACTAACAGAGAACAGAGGTTTAGGTTAAAAAGAAGTAAACTTTGCTATAAATATTACAACTTAGGCTTAAGTAATAGAACAAAAGAGGAATCTTGTATAGAGTTTATATGAGAACTTGATAATGTTCCTAGTACAATATATCTACCTTATATACACTAGACTAATGGTCTATACTATATAAGTTTTAGCCTATTCTAAAAGCTATATATATTACATATAATATAATATCATTCTTCTAGAACCTTCTATCTTCTTCCATGTGTTACATGATTGTAATTGTGACAGTTGTGACAGTCATATGTAATATCACACCAACTTCTAACTCTAAATCCAAAAATAAGAAGATAAATGGAAAAGAAAATAGAAATAAGAAAAAAAGTGAAAATAAACAAAGTTCACTGTCTTCAACTCTGACAATAAAAGACTAAGTATTTGTAGAGTTTGAATAGAGAGATAACACTACTACTAAAGACAGATTATGAGTAGAAATATTGTAAAGAGATAATACTATTATAGAAAATAGATTATATACAGAGTTTTATAGAGGAATAACACTGTTGCAAAAGATAGGTTATTTATAGGTTTGAACTTAGGTATATAATACTATATAACATCATTTACTTTAGAATCTTCTATAATCTTTTTTTTAAATCAAAAATTTATTATACAGAGTATAGTGGTAGTCTGTGCCTACTGAATAGTGTGGAATTCAAACTCACAACCTTGACAACAGGAAAGGGTGAGGCATAACCAATATAGCAGAGGGATTTACTACTATATCATTATCTCTCCTACCTTCTATGATCTTCTTTATATTATGTATTATACTTTGATATTATATTATACTCTTTCACTTAAGTCCAAATAAGGAAAATGAACATGAAAACCAAGATGAAATTTTGAAATAAAATAAGAGAGAAATAAAATAAATAAAACCAAGTCCATTGTTTACAACTCTAATTATACTCTTAAATTAGAATGTAGGATGATAATTTAACTTGAAGTTTTATTTAAAGTTGTATTGTTATGGCAATCACTAATCTAAATAGTCAATAGATTATTAAATAGTCTTATATTGTAAAAAGTTTTGTAGAGATCACAAGAAAACTTGACAAAAAGTCCCTAATATATTGTTATTCTATATTACTATTATATTCCAATCTAGCCATATCCATTCCAACCCATAGATAATGCCTTCTTTTAGGAACAGACCAGCTACTGAACTAGTTATGCTAAAAGTATGCAATGTAAAGCTTAGCTTTGATATCTGGCTGGTACTATATATGTATTTTATTCTGTACTTTTAACAGATATTTTTGCTAGATTCTTAACAACTTCATAGATCTCCATCTCAGATATCTGAGGATTACTAGAACTAGAGTAACACTTAGCAGTCTCTATTCCTAGATAACTATCCTAGATAATATACTTAGTATATAAGCCAGTAGTTTATACTGTAAAGCTTCATCTTGAAAATCAATTACCAACTTCTAATATTAGTAATAACATATCTTTCATCTTCCAGTAAACTTGTTTGTCAACCATACCCTGAATATATTTTCTGAAATATATGACTAGTGTATCTAGTAAAGACACAATATACAAGCTAAAGCTAAGGGTTGTTTTAACTCCTATATTTTATGTACTCAGATAATACATAACTTACTTATTTGGACTTCCAAGAGCCTATTATCAGGTCTCAGATAATAAGATATGAAATGTATCTAACAGTCACATTTCAATCCAGTCACATCTGTCCCAACCTATAAATAATACTCTCTAACTCATCTATACTTCTAGACTTTTTCTAATAAGAATCACTCTCTTTATTTTATCTTGAACATTCTTACTAGACTTCTTGACAACTTGTCATATACTATCTGACTGCATCTAATATTCATATTCTTTTACCCTCTTCTGGTATAGATTATGTTCTATTTCAATTACCTATTGACCTAAGGACTAAAACCTCTCTATTCCTCATTAATTTCATAGAGTTCTAAACAACAACCCTTACAGTACCTAACAACCTAGAGTATGCACAGTAGTATTATTATTAGAAAAAACATGCTATATTTAAAAATGATAGCTACCATGTGTTCTTTAGTCTGATAATTAACTTAGAATTATGTTATACTTGCTCTAAGTTTATCCAAACCCTCTTTTGAAATACAATCACATGATAAAGTCAAACTAGGCATAATATCTTTCTGTTGAAGCCAAGATCATCTTGTTTACATAAAATTACTTCCAAACTACTTCTATCTTCATATTCTGCTAAGTCATATTATCTATTCTATATTTTGTAATACTTGTGGATATTCCCAGCAAGTGTGAATCATCTCTCAACACAACTCTATAGATCTCTATTCTAACATCTGAGAATCATCCAGAACTAGAATAACTTGCTTACAGTCTTTAGTCCTAGATAATTATTCTAGATAGAATACTCAGTATTACAAACTCAAGATCTTAGGGTTGGTTAAGTAGATGAACCTTATATTAGGTTAATACAAGAGAACTCAATAGAGAACTCTGTACAAGATTGTCTACCTTATATACTAAAATCTCATGGTCTGTGCTACTACTATTTTAGCCTACCCTAAATGACCATGTGCTTGTCTTAAGGCCAATATATGTTAAGCATACTGTATGATGTCATCTTTCCAGAACCTTCCATATTCTTCTATTGTTATCACCTGACTTGTAACTGTTACTGTGTCCATGTTATGTGACATGTGACATGTGACCATGTCACACTAATTCTAACCCCAGTCTCCAGAATAGAAACTAAAAGAAAAGAAAAAAAAATAAAGTGAAAGAAAGATTAAAAGAAACTTGGGTCCAAACTTTGTAAGTCTGACACTTAGTATATAAACCAGTAATTATACTATAAATATTATTCTAAAAATTGACTAAAACTGATACTGTTTTCTAGTGTTAGTAATGATATATCTCACTACCTTCTAATAAACTTGTTTTCAAATTATCCTAAGTTGCTCTTCTAAAATATACAACCAGTATAACTAGTAAAGGTGCAGCATATAAGCTGAAGTTAAAGGCCATTCTAATATCTATATTTCACATATCTGGATAACATATGCTTACAAATCTGACTCCCGAGAGCTTGTTAACAGGTTTCAGATAATAGAGTGTAAATCATGTCTAATATTCTATATATATATACTTTTTTTATTTTTTTATTTTTTTTATTTTTTTTTATAAATCAACAATTTATTACATGGAGCATGAAGGCAGACTGTGGCAGGGGGAGAGATAGCATAGTGGAAGAGACCCCCGTCTATGTGTATTATGCCTATCTCAAACCTACTTGAGGTTATAGGTTCAATTCCTTAGTAGTCCTTTGTGTTAGGTAACTGCATAATAAATTGTTGACTTAAAAAAAAAAAAAGACAGACTGTAGTAGCTACATTGTAACTACATACAGGACAAAGGGAACCACATGAGAACTAAGAGAAAAAGGAAAAAAGAAAAAGAAAAAGAAAAGAAAGAAGAGAAATGAAAAGTAATATAAAAATTAGCTAAGAGATCTACTCAAAGCTAGAGAGTTGATGGTGTTTTGAAACACAAAAACCTCTGGATTGGATTCAAGAAACATGACAAAGTGGCTAATCAAGTCCCTTCTTGAATTCCAATAATTGTTAAATCTTTTGCACTTGTAGAGGATGTGTTGTCTTGTTTCAATGGGATAAAATCCACATGGACAACTAAACTCTTCCCTAGGGAAAAACCTAAGTCTGTATTTGCCTGTCAGGGCATGGTTGGTAATTGCCCTTATGGCTCTTGCACACAAAGAGTTATAATGGCCAAAGAATTTTAGCTATGACCTGCCTTTGATGTAAGAGGGTTCTAAATTGCTTTTATCACTATTGAGGAGATCAAGGAATTGCTTTTCCTTGAGGTCTGACACTTGGAATATCATTTTCCACTTATTCATGATATTGTCATATTTGTTTTTCTTGCTAAAGTCCCAAGATGATTTGCATGGGAATAGCAGTATAGGGTTGAAAGATTTTGTTTCTTTATCCACTGCTTTATGAAGAACCCAGTTGCTACAACTAGGGCATTCCCAAAATTCAATTGAATTCTCCTGGTGATGTGAGAAGAATGTGCGAAGTTCATTGAGAATTGCAGCTATATTGTTATAAGACGAGTGTGTGGACAGACTTTAGAGTTAGGGTTAGTGGACAGAAATAGGACAGTAGTAATTATTAGTCTATAACGGAGATAGGCACATGACCTGGAAGTCATGTGATAAAGTCTAGAGCGGTCTGGAAGGACTAACAGTCAAGAATGATCGAGAGGAGTCTAGATTAGAGTTAGGGTTAGGGATGATATCAAGGGACAAGGGTTCCTTATGGTGTATACATGGTGTGCACATGTACAGCGGAGATTAAGAGTATGATGTCAGAGCACATGTAGGAAGCATGGTGGCCTTAAGGAAAACACATGTGGATGAGTAATAGAACATGAGGATGATGCATGGACTTAAGGGCCAGATAAATATTATTGTAGCACAGACCAGGAGCCATATATATATACAGTGGATAATATAGTGAAGGCTTCTTGTCGAGTTCTCTTGTAATCCCCACTACTAGATAGCCTTCTGTGAGCTTTGCTGAAGTAAGCAAACTACGAGTGCTGTTCTGGCGAGTGGTTGCCACAACATATATGAATCTGATATGGATGTAATGATAGGTTGAAAATCTTTCTGGCTACATGAACTGAGTCTGTAACAATAACAATTTTTGAAATATCATTGTGATTTGTGGCTTGGTTGATACTGCATCTTATAGCAAACAGTTCAGCCTCTGTGCTTGTGATATTGACTGCATGGTGGAGAGTTTTTGTGATAGGTCTGTTATGGATATGTGTGTGCAATATAGATGTTGCAATGTTGTTCTTAACACTAGCATCCATGATAATAAGAGCACGCAAAGGAATACTCAAAGATTCAAAGGCCAAGTTGTCCAGTTGCTGAATATGGGCCTTGAATTTAGTGTCTTTACACTTATTAAATAAATGGAAAGAAAAATGACTAGAAAAAGTATCAATGACATAGTGACCAGAAGAAAATTCTGGGTGGGGGGGATCAAATGAGAGGTGTACTTCATTGAACCTGTTGTCCATATCGACTAATGGACCTTTGATTAGTTCACATTGGCGTTTTGTTAGTGTCCCAAGTGAAAGCAAATGACAACCACTTACTGAACCTGTTTTAGGTTCCATGAGGGATTGGAGGATGTGATTGGGAGGAAGGGAATGAGCTTGAAGCTGAGATCTTCCACTGAGTTTCTGGAGGTGCAAGTTAATGGGGATAAGATCTGTGATGGCTTCAATACCAAATGACAGAGATGTTTTGAAAGTCCCAAGAATCCAGATAGCAGCTCTTCTTTACATTTTGCCTAGCATCTTCAGAGGGTAGGATAGAGGAGCTCTGTTATAGTACCAGAGCTGAAACCCATACAAGGCAATCAGAAGAACACAGCTTCTGTATAAAAGCCGTTTTTGATGTGGATTCAAACCTCAAACTGAATTTCCAAGGATTTTCATGCATTTGACTATTGAAATCATCCTATTAGAGAAGAAGTTGATATGCTGATGAAATGACAACTTTCTATCAAAGATGAATCCTAGGTACTTCCAGGAGTCCTTGGGGCATAGGATAGGTCTGCCAATGGAAGATAGGTTGAGCAGAGGAGGGTTGAATGAGCCTTGTAATCTAGTGAAATGGAAGACTTCAGTTTTTGAGCATTCAGCTATAAGACTGAATTTCAAGAGAAGGTTTGAAACTACATTGTGGCTACAAAAGATAAAAGAGTTAGAAAGAAGAAGGGATTTGCTCTGGGCAACAAGAAGACCATCATCCACAAAAGATAAGATAGAAATTGGAATTTTTAGGATTTTTAATTGATTTTCTAGAATATAAAGGAAAGGAGAGAGATAAAGAGCCAAGAGAATAGGTGAGAGGGTAGAGCCTTGATCCACACCAACATTCACATCAAACAATGGTGACATGAATGAGTTCCAAAAGTACTATGTTCTTCTGCCTACAAGATAGTTAGAAAAGAAATTTACAACTCGTGGGTCGAAAACTGCTTTTCCCAAAATACAAGTGAGAAGACGATGATTGAGCGAGGGGAAGAATTGGACAATGTCAAAGGCAAGGGTGCTAGTCAACAGATTCTTGACCCACCCCATGTGAATGAAATGAGTCAATGCTATGCCTGTGTCAGTCATGGACTTAGACTTGAGACCTCCAAGTTGGCTCTAATGAATGAAGTTGTTGGAGATCACCTGAAACTGGAGCCTCTTGCCAATGACTTTTTTGATCAACTTGTCCAAGATGTTAAGCAGAACAATCAGTCCGAAAGATTTGGGTGTATCATATAATGCTTTGTTGAGCTTAGAGATAATGATAGTAGTCAAAATTTTAAAGTGGATTGGCCAGTAACCTAGGTCTAGGCAAGTGTTAGTGATTCTGATTATGTTTTGTAAGCATCCATTGTCCTTGAGTACATATTTGAGGTGGCTCCATGAAAGTTTGTCAGGGCCAGGAGTAGATGAGTTATTGCACTTAACAATTGCTCTGATGAATTCTTCTTTGGAGAAAGGTATGGCCGAGTCAATTTCCTCAAGTATGTTTTCTTTGATGCTATTGTTATAAGACGAGTGTGTGGACAGACTTTGGCTAGGGTTAGGGTTAGCCAGATATAGATAAGTAATTAATTATTAGTCTACAATGGAGGAAGAGCATGTGACCTGGAAGTCATGTGATAGAAGCTGGAATAGTCTAAAGCGGTCTGGAAGAACTTAAGGTCTAGAAGGATCAAGAGGAGTCTAGATAATAGTTAGGGTTAGGAGTGATATCAAGAGACAATGGTTCCTCATGGTGCACATATGTATGATGGAGATTAAGAGTATGATATCAGGGCACATATATATGGCATGGTAGCCTTATGGTGGATGAGTAATAGAATATGAGGACAATGCATGAACATTAGGGCAGGTAAATATTGTTGTAGCATAGACCACATTGTATTTATATAAATAGAGAAGCAATGCAGTGAGGGCTCCTTGTCAAGTTCTCTTGTAATCCCCACTACTAGATAGTCTTCTGTAAGCTTTGCTGAAGTAAGCATACTATAAGTGCTGTTCCGGCGAGTGGTTGCTACAACAGCTATGATATTGGGCTGTGTTGAAGGAGGAATGAAGTGCATGCTACAGATCATTAATTTTAAGGCATGGTTGGTTGTTGTACTTGACTGTTTTGATTGCCAGGAGTTTTCATTTATTGACCCAGTTCATTAGTTCCCAAGAGCTCTGCTTTTTGTTTGCGATTTCCTGAATTTTGAGGTCAAAGAATGAATGTTTTGTGTTCTTGACCGTTTAATAGAAGGTTTTCCAATCTTCCAGGCTTTTTGTTGACCTGTAATTTTCCAGATCCCTTCTACAGTTATTGTTCCACCAACTCTTGGATTGCTTTGTAACATTAATGATTTTGGAGTTCTTTTCCCAGACATTGTTGACTGTGCTAGTGAACTCATTGACAACACTGTCTAAGCTGGCAATATCTGGCAAGCTGGATGTATTGAGGTTTCTGACAGAATTAGTAACCTCTTTGACAAAGAATACTTCTTCCTCACTATCTTTGATGATCAAGTGTTTGGTGGTATTGACACTATCTTCAACAATGGGAATGATGATGGTAAGGGAAGCATGGTCCAATGTCAATTGCCAATCTGGATGAATAGAGTGGTTGTTAAGTTCACTTGACCCACTATAAAGGAACATGACTGAGTTTGAATTATTGACATTATCAGAATATCTAGTTGGGATAGGGTCAGTAGTGAATGAAAGTTCTAAATTAAAGGAGTCTGCAACAATAAGGAGATCATCACTAATGGAAGAATGGTGAGGGAACGATGGATCTCACAAACTGTCTTGAATATTGAAGTTGTCAGTTATAATTAAAAGGTTATAGATATAAGCTTCAGTATCCTTGAAATACTTTAAAGCCATATGGGAAGAGTCTGAGTAAACATTCATAAGCTAGAAAATGTCGTTGTTGTTGAAAAAAGATACTAAAAGAATATCTCTGTGGTTAATAATATCTTTGTGAAGAGAAAAGCACAGAGAAGCTAGTCTGATATTAACATAAATGATGACTCTGGGGAAGTCATTCTCTGATTCTGAAGATTTGGCAAATGTTAGCCAATTTGGATGGTTTACCATGCCAACTAAAGATTCTCCTTTACAGTTTCTAAAGCTAAGGATAGAGTGAATGATGGACCAAGACAGTTCTTGGATAAAGACAATGTCGAAATTGATGTTAACCTTGAGTGTTATAAGACAAGAGTTGGCTAGGGTTAGGGTTAGCTGGACATAGATAAGTAGTATTATTATTAGTCTACAACGGAAGAAGAGCACATGACCTGGAAGTTATGTGACAGAGTCTAGAACGGTCTGAAAGGACTAATGGTCTAGAAGGATTGAGAGGAGTCTAGATCAGAGTTAGGGTTAGAAGTGACATCAAGGGACACGAGTTCCTCATGGTGTACACATGGTGCACACATGTACAGCAGAGATTAAAGAGTATGACATCAAGACACATGTATACGGCATGGTAGCCTTAGTAATAGAATATGAGGTAGAGGCATAGACATAAGGGCCAGTAGATATTGTTGTAGCATGGACTACATGTAATTTATATAAATAGAGGAGCAATGCAGCGAGGGCTTCTTGTTGAGTTCTCTTGTAATCCCCACTACTAGATAGCCTACTGAGAGCTTTGCTGAAGTCAGCATATTACAAGTGCCATTCTGGCGAGTGGTTGCTACAACATTGAGAATAGTATTCACAATAAGATTATTTTTCCAAACATTTTGCAAAAAGATCTTTATATCATTGATAATCATAGTTTGGCATCATTCACAGCTGAACAAATTGAGGTCTTACAGTTCTTCCAAAGTTTGGTGTATTCTTTAGTATGCCATTCCTTGTTGAATCTGTGTTTCTAGAATGGGCAATCAGTAGAATCAGTTTGATGTTCACCTTTGTAGTTTGAACACTTGAATGAATGTGGGCAAGGTTTCCCTTTCTTGGTTTCTAACCTAGGAGGATTGATTTTATCATTAGCTTTACAGTACCACGTGAATTGACAGTGATGAATGGACAAGTGAGAACCATTACACTTTACACATTTAGACCCCTGTATTCTGCACACGCTAGCTGTATATCCCCATTTCCAGCAGTTTTTACACTGTGGCATGCTGGGGTTTATGTTCACACCTCAAATAGTAGTGATGAAGTTTTCTATGTTGAATCTCTTGTTGATGAGGCTTTTAGCCTTTGCACTGCTTTGTGTGTCCCAAATATCGATCCAGACAATGGACATGTCTGATTTGGGTGAAATCTTGATTATTCGAAGCTTGGAGGTTAAAACAATGTCATTAAAGATATGTCTATTCTTCAAGATTTTTTCAACTTTGTCAGAGGAAAGTTTCATATTGGTTTGATTGGAGACGTAAGAGATGCTGACAATCTTGAGGTACAATTTTGATTGTGGCAACCTGGGAGATTCGATTTGATCTTCTTCAACAACCAGAGAGTTCTTAACACATCTCTTGATTTCTTGAAAATCAGAAGGGTTAGTGACATTGTTAGTAAAAATGATAATGCATTTATCATCAAGTCTTATGAAGTTGGTGATGATGTTTGACTTTATGCTTTTTAAAGCCTTGTTGATGTTAATAACATGAGTACTTGTATCCTTCATGTACTTTCTTGTGTTATCAGTATTCATCGGTACTATGACTTGTTTGTGAGAGGGGCCTTTGGTAGTCATGTTAATA